>JABLTK010103194.1_pt1 | contig 23640 bp, 26 predicted proteins | sample 7160131 | NCBI WGS metagenome assembly JABLTK01 (sample SAMN14651221, study PRJNA627086) | human gut metagenome | isolation source: feces | host: Homo sapiens
ATACTTGAGAAATCCGAACTTGATTCCGATAGGGAATGGGTTCGGATTTCTTGTTTTTATCAAGGACATTGAAGTTTAGTTTCGGGATAACTTGACAGCCGCCCCACTCCACTGCCGTGAAGCCGGTGCGCACCGGTGCGGTGAGGTTCTGCGTAGAAATATCCACGGCGCTCTCAAGCGGCTTCCACGCCATAAATACCCGCAGCAGCGTATCGGGTGCTGGCTCAATGGATACCTGCGCCGATTGCGTATAGCTGTCGGACTGAAATGCAATGAGATTGTAAGGATTCTCTTTCATTAGCGGCAGCCAGTAAACGATAAACTCATTTGCTTCCTTCCGGGTAAGTCCCAACTGGTTCAAGGTGTTCTCCAGAAAAGCGGCGGTGTCGCTTCCGGCTACACAGAAGCCCTCGGAAAAATCATAAGCAACGCTGTTTACGCCCTCCCAATAAAGATAGTTGTACGTTTGCCCGTCGGCGTCTGTCAATGTGCCGTCAGGACTGGCAGAAACCTTCCAGCCGTCATTGTAGGCAGGATATGTGCAGGTCAGTTCTCCGGCATAGTTCAATTTCACAGTGACCTCAGTTTCCTTCTCCGGGTAAAGATAAATGACAGGCTTCGCGTCGTATTGCTCAGCATCGGAGTTCTCGGCAGCTTCCATGGTGGGCAACACCCAGACCGTATAACGCCCCCAATAAACCTCAGATGAGGCTACTTCATTTCGACTCCCATCAGTAAACAGGTAGCTGCTCCCAGCCTGTTCGACAAATTCCATCCCTGTTTTTTCCTGATAATACTCAAGCAGCTCCGGGCATTCGCCACGCTTGGAGATATAGACGCCCTTTGCTTCATCCACCGCCACATAGGGGTTCTTTTCAGAAATCCGGGCAGCCGCTGCAAGATAAGGAATGGGATTGCCGCGCTGAAAAATTACAGCCCGGTTCAAATAAACAACAGATGCCGCAAGCACTACAAAAGCTACGAGGAGCGCAATCCATACCTTCTTTTTCTTCATACTGTTCACCTCCAAAATCAGGTCGGTTTCTTTTGCTTTGTCGGCGGGCAGAATGATTGTTCAAATCATTTACGCAAACCATTTATAACTATCTAATATGATTGTACTATGCAAGGTACGAACTTTTCAATTCCCCACTCCACCTCTTGCAGCTAAATTTCAGCAAGGATTTTGTCAAGGGTGGCTTGAATTTCCGCCTTATCGGTTTCATTTCCGAATACACGGAGCGCGTAAAACACATTGTCTTTTACCCAGTAGGCTGTGGAATCAAAATAATCCCCATTGTAATACCCGATGTTGTTTGTTCCGTTGACGGCCATAATCAACACGACAATGCCGGAGCCAGTCGTTACGGTGTCCTGCTCGTATGTGGCATACCCGGTGTAGACGCTCCCTACAATCACAACGGTATGCGAATCCAGAAGGTGCTGCAGCATGACTGGTACCCCGAAACCACGAACTACACTTACCATGGCAAGCTGCTTACGCACATGACGGTGGATTACCATGACTGGGATGAGGTTGCTCAGCAGGACAAGCTGCATTTCTTCTACGATGCACAGTCCCGACCGGTGAAGATCAGCTACAATGGCGTTATCTATACCTACGTCCACAATCTGCAGGGAGATATCGTGGGAATTCTTGACAGCACCGGCGCGCTTGTAGTAGAATACAAGTACGATGCATGGGGCAAGCTGCTGGCTACCACCGGCTCGCTGGCCGATACGCTGGGCAGGCGCAATCCCTTCCGCTATCGTGGCTATGTCTACGATGAGGAATCTGAGCTGTACTATCTGCGCAGCCGCTACTACAACCCGCTGATCGGGCGATTCGTGAATGCGGATGTATACATTGCAGTACAAACCGACATTAGTTCGCATAATTTGTATTCTTACTGTAAAAATCAATGTATCAACTGCGCAGATACTAATGGTATGTTCGTTTTTATCATTACAAGTGGTCTTGAAGACGCGCTGTTGAGTAGTGAAGCACAGTACGAAGAAATCAGCGATGCATATGGATGTAACTGTGTTCATGCGATTGTCGTTGGCGGTGTTATCCCTATGACTGGAACTCCTAACGGATATGCGAGCGGTTATAATGGAAGCGGGGAACTCTATGAGGGCTGGTACGATTCTGATGGGAATATCATCAGAGTACGACATCATAGCAATCATAAGAATCCCAAAACACATCCTAAAAATCCGCATGACCATAGAGGTAAAAAAGACGCTAATGGGAAACCAACAATAGACCATAAAGGAGAAGATCCTGATCCTAATTACAAGGCACCTACCGCGGATAAAAACAGTAATTCCGCGAAGACGGCTCTTGCAGGTGTCGGAGTAACCGGAGGCAGTTACTTAGTTTATAAGGTCATTAAGCTCATTGTGGGAATTATTGCTGCACCCTCAACTGGAGGTGCATCGTTGATTCCGGCTATCGCTCCATAATATACAAAAAGGAGATTTTGAAATGCACAAGGGAATATATATTGTTGCAGCGGATAGCTGTCAAGACGCCGTGTGGAAAAGAATCATCGAATCATTGTCGCAGCGTAGTAGCAATTGGATTGTTGATTGTTTAGATTGCCTGTACGATACCGCTCTGATAAATAGTACTTATTGCTCAGATAAATTGCTTTCCGTATTAGAAGGTAATAAGTATATTTTCTCTGCAAGAATGATTGGGGTTGATAAGTACCAGCAATTGGATAAAAAGATAATAACATCTAAAGATTATCTGAACAGTAATTGCCATAGTATTGTTCTATGCGCCGATAGCGTATATTTTGAAGTGTTTTCAAAATGTGAAAACAAACTGTTAGATTTGATGAGGTCTCTTCCAAAGGATAGTATAGCCAGCGCGATATGGATAGATGATTCTTTTGGAGGGCGTCTCGAATTCATAGTTTGACCGTTCGCCCCGACCCCGCCGCGTACCTGTGGCGGGGTCTTTCTATTGCTGCCATCTTGCAAGCATCAGCAAGGCGAATGTACATAGCTTCACCAAACCTTACGTTTTGTTCCGTCCTGTGCGTCGACGTTCAGGTATACGCAGCCCGGCCGCGATTCTTCCGTGGGCGACAGTACCCAGCACTGGTTCTATTACGGCGGAAGCGACGCGGAAAAGAAGAAGCATCTGCTGCTGCGATCCCGAACTCCGATGCATGTGACGGACTACTATTCCTACGACAGCTATGGCAACACCACCGCCAGCCGCCGCCTGGATTATCGGGTGTTTACCGGAAGCACAGCGGACAGCGCCTATCCGTACATTCGCACGGAAACTGCGTATACCTCCGACAGCAACTTTACCGCCTCCACCAAAGACGCGCGGGGAAATACCGTTACGCAGGCAGTGAACGCCAACGACGGCACGCTGACCAGCGTGACGGATCCTGCCGGTCAGACGGTGAACTACAGCTACGACGCCTCCAAGCGCGTGACCGACGTGACCACTACCGGCGACGGCAAGACCTACAAAAACGCCTACACCTATGAAAACGACCGCATCAAGACCGTGGCGCACAACACCACCGGCGATACTGCGGACGTAACCTACACCTTTGATTACGATGAAATGGGACGGAAGACCACCGTTAAGGTAGGCAGCCAGACCCTCTCCACGAACGTCTACAAGGACGACCGCAACGGTCTGCTTTCCGAAGTGCAGTACGGCAACGGCGGCAAGGTGAGCTACGCCTACGATGGATACGACCGTCTGACGGGCGTAAAGTACGACGAAGAGAACGCCGAGCGCTATACCTACCAGTACGGCGCGAACGGGCAAGCCAGCGAAGTGAAGGACACCAACCTTGGCCGCACGACGCGGACGGACTACGATCTGGCAGATCGCCCGTGTCAGGTAGAGGTGCGAAATGACAGCGACGGAAGCCTGATGTACCGCACGCGTTTGAAGTATGACAAGCTGGGCAATCTGGAACGCTTCGCGGAGAACGTCGGGACGGAGACCCATGAGACTGCCTATGCCTACGACAGGGACAACCGCGTGACGGCGCTGACCTATGACGGCGATACTCAGAAGGTATCCTACGGCTACGATGAGCTGGGGCGCGTTACGACCAGAACCGCGGAATGCGGCGCGGATGCGGGCAAGCTGACCAGTACCTATACCTACGTCGACGGCGGGTTCGGTACGAACAGCACCACGCCGCTGGTGAAGAAAATCACCCAGAACGGTATTTCCTTTGAGTACGAGTACGATTCCCGCGGAAACATCGTCTCCGAGAAGCGCGGAAACCTGACTACCACCTACGCCTATGACGCGCTGGGACAGCTGATCCGTGTGAACGATCCTCATGAGAACGCTACCTGGGTCTACAGCTACGATCGCGGCGGCAATATCCTGAGCAAGGCGAAGTATGCCTACGCCAAAAATGCTCCATCACGTCTGTTCGCGCAGCCATCCTGCGGTCGGGCGTGCCAACAGACGGGCGTTCAAGTATGCCATTTGCGGGGTCAGGCAGGTTTCGCCGATGTAGTATCCGTCGCCAATGGACAGCGCCATTGCCAGATCGGCCTTTTGTCTGCCGGATAGATACAGAGGCATCAAAAATTGCATCCGGCCGTGGTAGAATTGCGGCGCGATGATCCCCGGCTCCGCCAGCGCCTGCCGCCGTCCCAGCTCCACCGCCGCGTCCAGCAATAGCGGAAGATTGCCAAAGCTCTGAAGCGCCTGTGGGATGCGTGAAAGGTTTTCCGCATCCTCCAGAATGTGCCGTGCGTTTACCCGAATCGGCCAGCCCGGATGGAAAGCCTCGCTGCGCGCGTTCATAATCAGCTGCGGTCGCTGCGGCAGCGGCACCGTGTATTTCAGCAGCGGTGAATTTTCCTCGCAGAAATCCTTGAAATGCCATTTTCGCAGGGAAACGTCCTTGCGATTCGGAATGAAATAGGCGTAGATTCCCTTGTAGGTGCGTGAGAAAAGACCCGTATGAAAGCATGCGCCCCGCCCGCAGGTCATGATCTCCGCTTCCTCTGCCCACGTCTCTTCCGCTTGATTGTATCGTATCGCCAGCAGCCGAAATACGTCCTTTAGATAGCGCTCCAGAATCGGCGTTCTGGCGTTTCTGGGCGCATAGTCCGGCTCTCAAAATCTCCATGCTTCCGGCAGCGCCATTTCCGCCAGCCTGTCCAGCTGCGCGAAAAAGTCCGGCCAGAAGGCGAATTCAAATAATTCGGTTTCTATGTATTGCTTTGCAGCGCCCTGCATTATTGCTCTTCCTCCATGATCCAAATCTCTGAAACGAAGAATTGATTTCCGCGCCGGGTATATCGAAATCGCAGCCGCCCCAGCGCCGCTTCTCCGCAGCCATCGCATTCATGATTTGCATTTCTTTTTATCGCCGCGCGCATTCGCACCGCCAGCTCCGCCGGCCTCAGGCGTCGCCCATATTTCTTTGCAAATGCTTTCAGCGCTCGGTTTTCGATTACAACGTCCTGTATCGGTGACACGCCGTTCACTTCCTCCATACAAAAAAGCAGGCCCTACGAATGCGCATTACGATTCACGCAACGTAGGGCCTTCAGGCATGGCGGCTTCTCCTAAGCCGCTCGGTTCATTTGATGCACCTGCTGGATTCGCTTGGTGCGGTCATGGCGATATCCAGCAGATTCTCCATGGCTATGGCCATGTGCCTGCAAACGCATTTCTGCTTCTGCGGCTCTGAAATAAACAGGCATTTCCCCTGCAGGCAGATGCCGTCTACCACCTTCGACATCGCGGTATCCATCGCAACCAGACTTTCCCGGCTGTAATAGGCCGCCTTCAGGCGGTTCACCACATAGCGCTCCTGCGCTTCGACCAGCATCGAATATCCCTCGCATTTGCCCACTTCCTCAACGAGGTTGTTTCGAAGCATGCGGTTGATCAGAAAATCTATGCTCACGCCGTGTTCTACCGCCAGATGATAAAGCACCTTGTCTGCATTCTGTCCCATGCCGCCGCCTTGCTTAAAGCGCTTCAGCATTTTGCCAACGTCTGAAGGGCTGATATCCATTTCCTTACCCAGCTGATTGCGGCTGCCACCGCATATGTCATACAGGTAGTAGTTAAAGCAATCGCGATATATGCTACAGGTATCCATGTACTCACCCCTCCGTAAATATAATCATAATCCAAACTCCGGCGAAAGTCTATCAGACATTTGTCCGTTGAAATCAGGGGCTTTTCAGGGACAAATGTCTGATTTGCAAATCGTTGAAAGCGTGCTATGATATTCCCAGATTCTATACGATCCTATACGAAAGAAGGCTCCGCCGGATGATCGACCCTATGTATACCATGATCCATAAGGTCATATTGCATATCGTTCCGTCCCATGCGATGTACGCCGATTCGCTCTGGAATGAAGTCATATCCTTCCTGCACGCAGAAATAACGCATATCGCGGCGCTGGACGTCGCGCTGGAATCCTTTGCGACCGGGCTGGCGGTCAGCAGCGCGGATGGCTCGTGCGCGCTGCGCACGGTATTTGTTCCACCGGATGAAGATTCCAGAGTTTCGCTTTGGGCGCTGCGCCTGCGTGAAAGAGATCCATACCTTAATTACAGAACAAAGACGACGCACATTGGCATACAGCAATCATCTCCTCACGAAATATGGATGTACATTGTGGTTTTGAACGCGGACAGCCTGGGCGGGAGGTTTGTGCTGCCCAGGCCGATTTCAAAAGAAATTCCTTCTTTCGTTTATCTACTTTTCAGGCATCCGGAGCTTCAGTGCATAAGCGGGCAGTTTGCATTGCGCGCCAACGCGATTATGCTCATCCCGCAGTGGATCGATCATTTTCTGGAGCTTCTCTATGATGGCGGCCGCAGCCTGCCGGTAATAATGATCACCTGTCCGGATCTTATCTCTCCGGGCGAGCTTCAAAGGCAGCTGCTGGGCAACGCCATCGTCTGCTTTTGCGATGATCCCAATACAATCTTTATGTTGAATGATCGTCTGCCGCCCAGCTGCAGCGTGCCGCTAGATTCCATTCGAACCTATCTGCCCTTTGCGCGGGATGAACGGCGGCAGCCGGTTCATCCGATCATCGCGCTGCCCGATATTCAGCGTCTGGGCAATCAGGAGATATACGCCGCCTTCCGTCAGGCGTATTGCGAGAATCTGCGCGCGTCTGAGCGCAGCGCGTTCATTAGGTCGCTCGAATATTCTCCCGGATCTCCATGCAGCTGTCTGGTAGCGTTCTGCTTCGGGTCTATATCTATTGCCTTACAACCCATGCTTCGCTCAAGGAAAGGTACTCCATATCCGCCTATCCGCTCTTCACCTTTGATTCCTCCGTTCTCACTGTTGAAGCTCCTGTATCGTCTCGTTATAAACCTCGTCGAAAGCCCGGTTCAGGCGTTCCAGAGAAATACTCTTGCAGCGCATTCCATGTTCAGGACGCTTACGCACCACGTCATAGCTGTTGCACTGGGATGTAAAATTGCCCTTGCCTCGGTATTTTGTCTCGCCGCGCTTCACAAAAACAATGCCGGCCTCGGCGAGTCCCTGAATCGCATGAATGACGCTCACCCGCGACATGCCAATTCTGGCCGCGATGGTGTTTTGCTTGATTCTTCGCCTGCCGGCAGCGCTGCGTGCCAGAAGCAAAAACAGCGTTCTCCGCTCGGAGCGCCGTTTTCTGCTCAGAACGAGCGCGATGTCCGCTTCCGTGAGAATGCCATACTGCGCGCCTCTGCTTGTAAAACGGTCGCTGTACGCCCACTTCAGGATTCGCTCGACGTCCTCCAGCACCTCGGCTTCACTGGAGCGTATCAAGGACTGATCCTGACGGCGATACCAGTCTGTCAGCTATGTGCGGCAGACGTCGGCATTGTCTCCCGATCCTCTGGAGGCCACCGCCATCCGCACCATTGCCTCATGCCGGGTTCCGGCTCTGGTGAGCGGCGCGCCGACTTCGGGTTGCTCTATGAAACAGGCAGGGTTATAAAGGCTCTTGCTCTCCCGCACAGTAGAATCTGCCGGAAGTGCTTCGGCAATCTCATGGAATCGCTGCGCCGGAATGGGCTGGATGCTCAAAATATAGCTCATATCCTCGATGGGCATAAGCGTCTCCCGATCCACATACCAGCATATGGCTCCCGTAATCGCGTGCCGGGAGAGGGGCAGCTTTACCGCCTGTCCAAAGCTCGGTCGAAATTCAATCCGCCGACTGGATTCGCCCGTAAAAGTGAGCACGGCTCTGTAGAATCTGAACAGCTATTCCGTTGAAATCTAGCGATCAAAAAACAGCTCCACATGATAGCCCTTGAGCCCGCTGCGTGAAACGTGAATATCACTGCGCCTGACGCCGAGGTGCTCGACGCCTTCGATAACGCCGCGCACCACGGCAGGGTCGGAGACGTCCACATCAAAGCACATAAAGCGGCTCGTAGATCTTCCGGCGTAGACCGCGACTGAGTAGTCGCCATGTACATGCTTCCAGAGGCTTGCATCCGTCAGCGGAACGCTGCTTCCGTCCTTTTTCTGAGGAACGAACATGCGCTGTCCCGGCAGACTCAGCACGAATCGTTTTCGATAGGAGACGTACAGTTCGCCCATGCGCCGCGCGATCTATGATAAATATCGTGTGTCCGCTTCAGGGATGCCGCCTGCGTCCTGATGCTGCGGCGAATAACCGGCTTTTTCTGTCATCGCTCAATACCGCCTTACAGTTCTATTCCGCCTCCCGATATAAGGACTGACTTTTTTTCGGGTAAATTGCGTTCAAGCGAAAATTTAATACAGCGGAATGTGCAGATGCTCATCTGAAAAGCTGAAGAGCTGGGACAAAGAAATGCAATGCGTGATAAACAGGTGGTGATAGAGACTACTGGGAAGAGTGAAATATCGACGTTGACAGTCAGGAGACATCGTGCTATAATAACGGCAGGAAGGGATGACGCTTTTGGAGTGGCGTTTCCCCTCTGAGATGGGATAAGCCGCCTACCAGCAGCGCTGGATGGCGGCTTTGCTTTTAGTGTTGACAGAACGTAGATAACCGTGCTATAATAGCAGCAGGAAGGGATGACGCTTTGGCAATGGCTTCTCCCCTCTGATTATTGCTAATCAACGAGCAAGGCCGTCACCAGTTCGCGCTGGATGGCGGCTTTGCTTTTACTTTTTCTTCTTGTTCTTGGTATCGCGACCAAACTTGATCGCTTTCAATACAAGAGAGGCAATCATAATGACCACGGAGATAATCTCGAAGTCAGACATGATCTCACCTCCTTCAACTTTCGTATTCAGAGGTGAAAAGCCAAGCGCCATCTGTTTCCTTCCTGCCGGAAACCCGAAGGTTCCACTTGCATTATAACACAGCGACAGATGTGCGTCAAATTATGTTTGCAGTGCAGGCATTATACTTCTTCTGCAACTCGTTTACAGGCTTTCAACAGAAAAAACTTTACCCCAATACTTCGTATACCCACAATAGGCTTTTTCCCCCCCCTCTATACTACTAGAAAACAGTATACCAGCCAGCCGTTCCGGCGTTGTAAAAAGCACCGGTGGAATGATGGAGTTACGGCTGAGCAACGACATCACAATGGGCAAAAGCAATAGAAATACAGCTGACGTCGGTTTTATCCTGCGTCTCTGTTCAAACGCTCCTACCTTCCTGCGATTCAGGAGGCGGGAGCGCTTTTGATCTCAATGTGAATGCTGCAACAATACAAATAAGTTTTTAAGGTTAGACCTTAAAAACTACATGAAATTCATGAGTTTTTTGGTTTGCATAGAAAAGCAGCATTCGATATAGCTATTCCTGTTCAGTATCGCAGTTCGAAAATATAAATCCTGATTTGGCGAGTATTCTAATGCTCCCTGATAGCTCCGGAGAGGTTTTGCGATTGCTTTGCGATGGTAATCTGCGCTAAGCTGTCGCGGAAATCTTCATTATCCTGCGCGATCGGGCGGATGAAAACAAAAGCATTGAAGAGGTTCTCTCCGAGTTTTCTCGCGCAGTCTCTGCTCGAATTGCGGAAATGGTGCATGACACGCCTGTCTCCGTAACGAAGGAAGCGGAAGAAATTCGCGACGAGCGGGAGTATTATCAGAAATACGCCTTGCCGAGAGAAGCGCGGGAGTGCTTTTTCGGAGATACGAAGCGCCTCTACTATCAACCGCACTACCACGTTTCTGATCCTTCTACTGCCGAAATGGCGGCCGTTCTCAATCATTTTGAGGATGCAGTGGATGCGCATGCGAAAGCCTTCATCCGCAAGAAGGCGCGAGAGATCAACGAACGGCTCTGGCAGATTGGATTGCTGTGCGAGGAAGTAGCTCGAATGGAAGCCACACCCGGCGAGCACCATGCCCGCCGCGCCATCATGCGCTGCGTTGCAGGCCAAAACATGAAAACGGTCAATCTGGAAATCCAGAAGGGCGATGAATCTGCGATCCTCAAGATTGAAACGTCGGCACTTCGCTGCATGAATAATTCCTATTACAGCCCCTGGCGCATGGATGCGCCGTCCCGCTATAGGCTGGTGGAACGCTTTGGCCGAAATGCGGAAGTGTATCCCGATGACGTCATGAAGATTACCTACGGACGAAAGGTGCTCTATGAAAGAAAGACTGAAGCCTCGAAAGCGTGAATTTATTTACGTTCTCGGACTCTTAGTATGGTTGACCGGTCCGCGGAGGTTGGGTATAATAAAAGCATCTGGTGCAGGGAGGTGAATGCTCATGGATTATCAACTGATGCACAAGCAGATTCCGGTTCTATCCTTTTCTCTAGACAGTGAAACGTCTGCAATCCTTCGAATCGGCAAGATTGAGCGTCCGGAACATATTCCCGTGGGTATTCCCGTGCGAAAAGGGCTTGTTGACCGCGCCGCGCTGAACGCATGGTGGCAGGGGCGCGCCATTCCCGCCAGCCGTCAGGGCATTCATCGCGCATTGGAAGAGATGAGCGTTCCGTCTACCCATGCGCTGCTGGAAAAGTGCATGGGCCTGAGCCTCTCGGATCAGTATTGGGTGCGTCCCGCAGGCACTGACCTGCAATGGTCGCAGATCAATTTCTTCGAGCATCCGTTTTCCGAGGATGTGGGCGATATTCTGTTCGGCGGCGCTTCCAGCGGAGATCCCATAAACCTGATGTCGCCTAACAATACCTCGGACGGCTGGCTGAAAAAGAAATGGGCGATCATCGATGGAAAGCGCTGTCTGGTCAAGGGCGGCAGCGGCGCGACGCAGCAGGAACCCTACAATGAAGTATTCGCGTCTCGGCTGATGGAACGTCTCGGCATCCCGCACGCTTCGTATCGCCTGCTGATGCAGGAGGATTTCCCATACAGCGTTTGTGAGGATTTCATCACGACGGATACCGAGCTGATCAGCGCATGGTATGTGATGCAGACGCAGAAGAAGGAAAACCATGTGTCGATTTATCAGCACTATCTGAAACGCTGCGAAGATTTGGGCATTGCGGGCGTTCAAGATGCGCTGGATCGGATGCTGGTTGTCGATTATCTGCTGGTCAATGAGGATCGCCATCAGAACAACTTCGGTGTGATTCGAAACGCCAACACGCTTGTGTGGCAGGGCGCTGCGCCGATTTACGACAGCGGCACGTCGCTCTGGTTCGATACGCCTACGCCCATGATACGCGCCGAAGCGCCGCGGGTAACGGCAAAGCCGTTCAAGACCAGCCATGAGGAACAGATCAAGCTGGTTTCCAGCTTCGACTGGATCGATTGGGACGTGCTTGCCGATCTGGACGAGCTGTTCCAAAGCGTAACGGAAGGCTCGCTGTTCATTGATGACGCGCGCCGCACGGCCATCGGCGCCGCACTGCGGAAGCGCGTTCAAATGCTGAAGGAGCATGCCGCTGCCGGTAAGGCGTTCATGCAAGGCACTGACATTTCGGGAGATGTGCAGACAGACGTTGCATACTCAGGCAAAACGGAATAAGAAACTGGTTTTCATTGGGGAGACTGCTCAGATCGGGCAGTCTCCTTTTCTGTGCGGATAACGATTGGAGGCTATGATGAAACGACGTCTATATTATCACACCTGCCCCTGCTGCGGCGCGAATCTGGATCCCGGCGAGCGCTGCGACTGTTTGGAATCTCAGAATTGGGATTTACATATCTGCAAGGAGGAAGCCGCATGAAGTATTTTGAAACCACGGATAGGCGGTTGGAGCAGTTCCTGTTCGTGCATCACATTCACTTTTCGCATCAGCGAAAGGACGATTGCAGTCGGAACGTCTGGGCCTATCCGATTTCGCCTCATTTGAGAAGAGTTGTTCGGGAGTACCGCCGCCTGCCGAAACTCTGAATCCACTTCACTGGGAGGATATGTTTATGGAACTGATTCCCCTGTACCTTTCGCACATTGAAGCCGAGGGACGCCGCCCTGCCACCATCGTTCACTACGGCGAAACGCTCCGGCGTTTCGAAGCATGGCTCTCGGCGGCGCACGGTTTAACGCTTACCGATCAGAACATCGAGCGGGTGTCCGGCCTTCTGCTTTCGGAATATGTGCAGATGCTCTACGCCAACGGATTGAAGATTTCAACGCGAAACAACTACATTATTGTGCTCAAGGAGTTTTTCGAGTTTATGAACGGAGCCGGCGTCATTCGTGGCAATCCATCCTCCGTGCTGCACTGCGTCAAGGATAGCGATAAAAAGGAAATGGAGGCAGAAGAAGTGGATCAGAAAGCCTATACACCGGAAGAGATTTCCCGCCTGCTTCTGAGCATTGAGAGCCGCAACCCTCACATGAACGATGCGCGGGATTGCGCGATCATCGCCCTGTTTCTCGGTTCCGCAATGCGCGCGACGGAGGTCTGCCAGCTCAACCTCTCCCATGCGGAGCAGATTCGCAAGGGAAGCGTCTATTGTCAGCGCAAGGGCGGCCATTGGAAAAATATCGAGGTGGCCGATTTCGTCTATCCGCACATCGCCCGCTATCTGAAGCAGCGCGGTTCCGGATCGCCTGAGGAACCGCTGTTTCTTTCCGCGTCGGGCGCTCGCCTGAATCGAAAAGCATTGTGGAAGTCCATGGCGACCCGCCAGAAGCAGGCGCAGCTCGCTACGGGGCTTCACATCTTCCGGCATACCGTGCTCAGCGCTGTCGATCACGGCGGTGGATCCGCGCTGGCGCGCGACGTCGGTGGGCATAAATCCGTTGCGACGACCAATCGCTACGTCCATACCTCCAAGGCAGACCGCCACAACGCCGTAAACTCCACGCCCTTTAGCGCGCTGCTCACTCAGGCCGCTCAGAAGTAGCGCGCGATTTTCCGGATTGACTTATACACCATCCGGGCTTATAATGTTCTCATGCTTTTTGTCTGGAGGTTCTAAGCGCACATCATCGCCCTGTTTCACGATTTTTATTGTTCTTTTTTCATGATTCTATAAGCGTCCCCGGTCGGCGCATTGCTTTCGATCAAGGTTTGAAATTTAACATCCGTCATACCGCAATTTCCGGCGATTTTGGTCAGTCCTTATATATGAAAGGAAGAATCCTTACATCATATACAAGGGAGGATCATCATGGCAATTCAAATTCGCAAGGCACGCCGCTCCATGGCGCGTCTCAAGTTGGGCATTGCCGGACCATCCGGCAGCGGTAAGACCTAGAGCTCTCTTCTGCTGGGCTTTGGGCTGATTCAGGCTGCGCATCCTGAAATGAGCGATGCGCAGCTCTGGGAACGTATCTGCGTCATCGATACGGAGAACGCTTCCGGCAGTCTGTATGTCGGAACGCAGATTGGAACCGTTCGCATCGGCGAATATCTCACCATTCCGCTGGAACCGCCCTTCAGTGCGGCGCGGTATTTAGAGGCCATTGATCTGGCAGAGCAGAACGGCGTTGAATTTCTGATCATCGATTCGCTATCCCACGCATGGTCGGGAGAAGGCGGTCTGCTGGATGTACAGGCCAACATCGCAAAGCGCACGGGCAACGGCTATACCGCATGGCGCGACGTTACGCCGCAGCATAACCGGCTGGTAGATCGTATTTTGCAGTGCAATATGCACATCGCCGCCACGCTACGCACCAAAACGGAATATGTCATTGAAGACAATGCGCAGGGCAAAAAAGCGCCGCGCAAGGTTGGCATGGCGCCCGTATTCCGCGAAGGCTTTGAGTATGAAATGTCCGTGTTCTTCGAACTGTCGCTGGATCACAGCGCCAACGCGGGCAAGGATAGAACCGGATAGTTCGACGGACGCTTTTTTGTGATCACTCCCGAAACGGGCAGGCTTATCTACGAATGGCTGGCCGGCGCCGTTCCTGATCCGGAGCATCCGGTGTCTGCCTCCGCGGCGCCGGCGTCGGAAGGGAAATCGCTTGCGGAGCAGGTAGACGGTGCAATGCGCGCATACTGCAGGGATCTCAGCCGCGAGGAAAAGGAAGCGGTCGCCGCAGAGTTGAAACAGATCGCGGGCACGGCCAATTACCGCGCCGTGACGGACGAAGCTGTGCTTCGCAAAATACTGGAAAGGTTTGGTGAGAAAGCATGAATAAGATCACCGCCGTAGGTCGCCTGACCGCAGATCCTACGATTACTGAAAGCGCAAACGGCGCGGCGCTCTGCCACTTCACGGTTGCGGCCAACACGCGCAGGAAAAACGCCTCCGGTCAGCCGCTGACCAATTTCTATCGCTGCACGGTGTGGCGCGCGATTGCGGAAAACTGCGCGCGTTATCTCCACAAGGGCGATATGGTTACGATTTCAGGCGACCTCGCCTTGACGGAATACAGCGATCGCAACGGTCAGCCGCGATGCAGTCTGGAGGTTGACGTCAGCGACGTCGCATTCCCGCCCGCGCCCAAAGCGCCGCCCACGGTTCAGGCTCCGGCTGATTCCGATGAGCTTCCGATTTGATAGAATGGCTCCGAGATTTACTTAAACAAGCACGAAGGAGATTCATTGCGGCCTGCCTTCCTCCGGGAGGTGTTCCGCGATGAATCTCACTCAGGAACAGGAAGCGGCGCTCTATGTTCAGTACACGCCGCTGATCTACAAAACGGTTCACCATTTCTGTCGCCTCAGAGGCACACGCTCCGAATACTTTGAGGATCTGTTTCAGGAGGCCAGCGTCGCGTTCATCCGACATCTGCGGCGCATCACTTCCACGGAGGACATCGTGCGCTTCCGCACTCCGGTCAAGCGGGCGATGGCGACCTTCATGGAACAGGCTTTTCCGGTACATATCCCTCATAACGGCTTCTACCGCGAGTTCCGGTACTTCTCCTTCGTTTCCATCGATGAAAATGAGCAGTGCAGGCAGCTGGTTTTGAGCGTTCCGGATGAGGTATCGCTGGAAGAGCGACTGGCACTGTATGATTTTTTCAATCGACTGGACGAGATTGATCGGAAGAGCATCCTTCTGCGAATGCGGGGGTATACCAATCAGGCCATTACGGCTGAGCTGGGCATAAAAAACGTGTGGCAGCTGTCGCGGCGCTTTCAAAGAATCGCGCGGCTGTATCTGCAATGCATGGGCATTACGGGAGAAGAACATGAGCATCGCTGAAACCATCCGCAGCTTTGCGGAGAAGCATTAGGAACCCTTCACAATCCGCGGGGACGAGCTGATTCCGGATTACTGTCCCTTTTGCCACGGCGGCGAGAGCGGCGACAGGCACACCTTTGCGCTCAACCTGACGGAAGGCGTGTACGAAGAGCTGCTGGTCTGCCCGCGCTGCGAGAGCACGGAGATTCATCCCACGCACCGCTGCGACGTTTGCGGCGAATGGATCACGGACAGCTACATCAAGACAACGGACGGCGAACGCATCTGCGGCGACTGCTATTCCCGCTGTGAGGTGGAAGATGACTGACGCGCCGCTCAAGTATGTGGAATGCGCCGTGACACTGGAGGAGGTGCCCACGGAAATCAGCCTGACGATCTCCATCTCCAACTGCCGCTTTCGCTGCCACGGCTGTCATTCCGCGTATCTTCAGCAGAACATTGGAAAGCCACTACTGCCAGACCTGATGACGCTGCTTCGCCGCTACGAAGGATAGATCACCTGCGTCTGCTTCATGGGTGAAGGGCAGAATCCCGGGCAGCTTCGGGAAGCGCTGCAAATTGTCCGGTGCCACGGCCTGAAAACCTGCCTGTACAGCGGATGTGAGAATGTGGAACCATTCCATGATCTGCTTCCGCTGCTGGATTATCTCAAATTGGGCGAGTATCAGCCGGACAGGGGCGGCCTGGATTCGCCGAACACCAATCAACGGTTCTATCGCGTGATCAACGGCGCGTAGATCGATGAAACGAATCTTTTCTGGAGGAAAGAACATGATACGCCAGATGTGTGACGTATGCGGAAAGCAAGAAGCTGTTCAAATCGCCTGCAGCGCATATGGCGCGACATCGTATGCGTTCTGTTCGGAGTGCCTGTCCAATGGCTTGGAGCCCTATGGCGCAGTCGTTTCCTGTATCGCCTGCGCCGGGCATTTTCCGCAGGACATCCGCAGGGAGTACGTCGAAGACGTGCGCAGGATGCTTCCACTCTGGGGAAAAACAGAGGATGAATTCATCCGGGATGTTGAAACGATGATCGATCAAGAAAAGGAGGAATCCCCATGTCCATGATTCTGGGCGTTCAGCCCGATGTGCCAACCGAAACCAACGAGTGCGGCGGCAAGCAGTCCGCCACGCCGTATGCCTTTCACTTTCTGCCGCCTAATGCCATTTTTGCCGCTGCAGAGGTTGCGAAATACGGTGCAGAGAAGTACAGCGAAACCTAGCTGAATCGCAACTACAAAAAGATTCCTGCGGAGGAACACGTGAACCACGCTATCCAGCACCTCTACGCCTATCTCGCCGGCGATACCAGCGACGATCATCTGGCGCACGCCATTCTACGCGCAATGTTCGCCTTCGAGGTCGATCATGAACAAGACCGAACTGACGGCTTCGCCTGACTCGCTGCGGATTCTGGCGACCGATCTGTCGCTTCGCTGTCCGGGCTTTGCCATTTAGCGGTATGAGGGTGAAAACGTTCAAATTGAGCGCCTGTGCCATCTGAACACGCGAAACAGCAAAGCCAGTCACGGCGAAATCCTCGCCGCCATCTACGACCTGCTCTGCGAATAGTCTGAAGGCATTGACGTCTTCGTGCGGGAAAAGGGCTTCTCCCGATTCCCGCACGAGACGCAGGCGCTGTTCAAGGTTATAGGCATTGCCGATCTGGTCGCATGGCAGAAGTGTCGCGCAGTTTATGAAGAAGTCGCGCCGTCTGCTGTCAAAAAGCTGCTGGTCGGCAGCGGTAAAGCATCTAAAGAAGAGGTCGCCACCGCATAGCAACGCTTTGTCGGCGAACAGGATTATCAGACGGACGACGAAAGCGACGCAGCAGCGGTGGGAATCGCATAGCTGATACAAAAAGGAAGATTCTGAACGGAAGGCATCGGATAAGAATGATTATCTGATGCCTTTTTGTAAAATCTCCAATAATCTGCCAACAAGGGGACATAACATCAGGAGGAAATTTGACACATGAATGCAGTGAATGATACAATCGACATGTCGAGGAATCTCAAAAACAACAGCCTATCTGGGACGAACCTTGAAAACTCGAATAGTTTAGCATTACCAGCTGTGCAGACAACACTCAGGAGACAAGCCTCTAACGGCTGTTAGGTGACCATGCGCTTCCGCGAAAAGCAGGAATAGGACATTGACTGCAGCGTGGCGAGCATGTAGCTCGCAGTCTTTCAGAGGCTTCATGACAAGGAGGGAAAATCGTCATGAAAAGAGTAATCTGTTTGTACAGAGTATCGACCAAAGGACAGGTCGATAAGGATGATATCCCAATGCAGCGCATTGAGTGCCGCAAGTTTATTGAGGCTCAGGGCTGGACGCTCGTAGGCGAATACGCCGAAAAAGGCGTTTCCGGCTTCAAGGTTTCCGCCGAGAAACGCGATGCCATCACAAGCATACGAAAAGAAGCCGAGCGCGGTGCATTTGACGTTCTGCTCGTTTTTATGTTCGATCGTCTCGGCAGACGCGATGACGAGACGCCGTTTCTTGTGGAGTGGTTCATTTCCAAGGGCATTGAGGTATGGAGCACTCGCGAGGGACAGCAGAAGATGGAGTCGCGGGCGGATAAACTTATCAACTATATCCGTTATTGGCAGGCAGGCGGCGAAAGTGAAAAAACTTCAGAGCGCGTTCGCACAAAGCATCGTCAAATGGTGGAAGAAGGCTTGTGGCGCGGAGGAACTCGTCCGTTTGGTTACAAGCTCATTCACAATGGCCGGATAGGCAAGAAAAATCGCCAGCTTTTTGATCTTGCGATTGATGAAAACGAGAGCGTTATTGTCCGCGATATCTTTGATGGGTATATTCGACGCGGCATGGGCATTCACCGCCTGGCGAATTATCTCAATAGTCGTTATCCGTCGCCAGATAAGATATGGGCGCCGCAGAGTGTCAAAACGATTCTGACGAATCCGATCTACATTGGCATCTCTCGCTGCGGCGACGTTCGTTCCCCCGTCAATGAAGCGCTGCGTATCGTTTCGGATGAGGATTTTGAGTTTGCCAAGCGCGTTATGACCATGCGTGTGACGCGAAAGACGCAAACGCGCGGTAATATTGATGAAGATAATCCGGACGAAACGAAGCGGACGAAGACCTCAATCTTCGGTGCGTCGTTGCTCTCTGGTTTGCTTTATTGTGCGCATTGCGGACACAAACTTGTCGGAACATATCATACGAAGAAGCGGGTAAATGGTGAGTGCTATTACCGGCCGGTATATCGCTGCTATAACGGCGCGACAAAGGCCAAAGGCTGTGATGGTCAACGAACCTATTCCGCTCAGAAGATCGAAGAAGCCGTACTCGAAATTGTTCGTCAGTATTTTTCTCATTTTGGGAAGTCCGTCGATGCGATTTGGAAAGAGCAACAGCGATTGCAAATTAAGCAAGGCTCAGGGGCACGGCTCAAGCAGGCAGAGATGGGACTGGCAAAACTCAATGCGCAGTATAAGAAGCTGCGAGAAGAGATGGTCAAGGTTCTAATGGGCGAAAGCGTTTTTGATGAAGCGACCATCAAGAGCATGCTGGACGAAAAGCAGGAAGCCATTGCGAAGGCAGAGGCATATCTGGAAGAACTGCAAGTGTCCGCAGAGGATACGGAGCAAAAGCTCCAGCAGCTCATTCTTCAGTACCGCAGCATCAGCGACTGGGCGGAAGTTTTCGATGCGGCAAACAACGATGAGAAGAAAATGATTCTCTCCAGAATCATTGAGAAAATCACCGTCGATAAGGAGTATCATCTGGAGATACATTTTCTCATCACGCTGGACAGCTTCAGGCGCGAGGTTGAGCAGCTTGAGAACGCCACAGTTTCCGAGGATATAGTCGCAGTTGCAATCTAAATTTTCAAAAAAACTGGCCATATCAGAGGTAGATGGGCGTTTCTCTCCGGATATGTGGTTGGATATCTATGACGGTTCGGACGTTGTAGCAGGCCTTGATTCCGCTATCTGCGGCGGGCATCATGGTACATTCGGAGACTGTGGAGGCCATGGTACTTCGGCCAAATTTCTCCAGCTTCTGGTGGATGAGCTCGATGCTAGCGTACTGCTTCTGGCTATTGGCAACGAGGAAGTCGTGCAGCTCATGACAGCGTCTTGCAGTGCATGAGCTGCATCTTCCTATATACGAGAACAAAGATGAACAGAATTCTCTTCAACAGTTTCCGAGGCGGTTATGATATTTGCTGAATGTGCTTGTGCAGATCCTGAATTAGCAGCGTGATTTGTAAACGAATGATTCTATCTTCAGGAAGCTCTTCGTTACTTTTTTTCTGTTCAAGTTCTGTAATCAAAGAATGCATCGCATGAATATCCGAAGCCAAGAAATCTCCCCTTTGAGCATTGCGATATATTGCCCATAGAATACCACGGAAAGAATCTATTTCAGCGGCGGTACATTTCGTAAGCATATTCATTAATCTGTCTATATCGAATTTTGAAAGAAATTCATGCGTAGCCGCAACTTCAGTCTTGTTTCGTGCGATTTCTTCGTAATAATTCTCTAACTCGGATGGGGTATAGGCAAAGCCTCTTATAGAGTTATCATTTGTCTGTTTGAGGGCCGTTATTATTTCTTTTTTAAAATCGTCGAATTGTTTCTTTTCATTTTCAGATAAATCAGTACTAATAACGAAGAAGAGCGCTTCCTCATCGATTTTATCCGCTTTACCTGAGATGTTCTTTATCATCTTCATTTTGCATGTTTCATAGTTGTAATCCAAAAGAGTGTGCATTTGAATCAAACGTAGAGCAAGATAACCATATTCGAAGAAAGGAATTCCTTCTTCGTTGTCTAGTCTTTGCTCAATATGGAGTAGAGCTTCCTGTACACACTCTTCTGTTCGCAGATGGCAGTCCCTTAATACATCGAGATCAGGATCTGCTCTACGCTGCCCGCGATCATACAAACAACTGTCTTCATACTCTTTAAAAGCAGTTTTTACACTCTCCGAAGTAAACTCTTCCTGCCAACGAATATAATCATAGCAAAATCGATATAGAGGCCAACGATCTGTTGCTATATCAGTACAAAGATTTCTGACACCGTTCCATTCTGGAAATGCGTCTGCTTTTATCCGAGTAGAAAAAGCAATGATTCCCTTAAAAATACATTCTAAATTCTTTGGGGAAGCTTGATTATCAATCTTCTTATAAATATCTACTGTTTTCTGACATGCAAAAATAAATGTCCGCAAATTTTTGCAGCGAAGCTTATCAAGCATTATGCGAATTTCATTTATATGTTCTTGTGTTGCATAATTCGCAAGCTGATCATTTCTGAAAGAGAAAATGATCTCTTTTAAAGCTTCATCATAATTTGGATGGAACTGAATCGTGTCACTAATTGTTTTTTCTTTCGCTCTCAGATACTTTCTTGAGTCTTCGGAATATTTCTTTTCTCTGTTTCCGTACTTATCAGCCTTCGACCATTCGTATGGCAGCAACGCATCTTCATTTGCAACGATAAGGATCTTGACGTTATCCTGCTCAACAAGGCTATTGACGTATCCCAGCAGTTCAATAATGTCAATAGTACTCCTTTCGATGTCTTCCAAGATAATCAATTTATTTGAAAGGTCTACTGTCTTATATATAGCATTTAAGTCCTTATCAGATATTTTAATATCGAAATTTAAGAGCCCGGGCAGTCCTCTGAAGAGTGCTTTGACAACGCTTTTCCCCGTTTGAAACATTTCTGTGTTCCTTGCTTTTCTTGAAAGCCACTTGCTTCTCAGTTCGATATATATTTCTTTGCTGATCTCAGAAGTGTCTTGAATTCCATAAAGCGAAACAACTATGCTTCTGTCCTTTTCTCCATTGCTTTTCTTTAGCGCGGGGATCAGGTTGTTTTTAATATAATGACTTTTTCCTGAACCCCAAGGCCCAGAGAGCATAATTGCACTGTGCGTTCTATCGTGCTCAAGGTAATGAATGATATACTTATTCAAATCGTCATACGTCATTTTATTATTCTCCTTTGAAACAGTACTTTTGCATGACAAGCTATTTGCCACAGCATTTCTTATATTTCTTTCCACTCCCACATGGACACAGTTCATTTCTCCCTGTTTTTACTACATGTCGAGTAAAATAAGTAGTATCACGCCAGGCGATCTGCTTCAGTCCTATCCTTTCGTGAGTATACTCATTCCAAACATCTGGAAATATTCCGCCGTGTTTTAACGTTGTTTTGCCAGTTGCATTGTAGTCCACAAAGCATATGAAATTGTCGTTGTCTGGCAACATATTTTTATTTTTCCGGCCATCCTCCTTGTAAACGTTGACATAGAGTGCATCTGCAGGCATGTCGCCATGTTTGTGAGGGAATGTTGGCGACGGCGGATTCTTTACAACTTTGAGCCACTCAAGTGCCTCATCAATTATCATTAACAGCGTTTCACGAGAACAATGGTTCCCGACGAATAGATGAGCTTTCAACCGCTTTCTATCCTGTAGGCTGCAATCCTCAATGTTGTTGATTTTATATGTATCTGTAATGCGGTTGGGAAAGGTGAAATACTTAATTTCATTTAGGTCAATAACTTCATCAGAGGGCGGAAATAGTACACAATCCGTGCGATTTCTTGATTGCTGGATACATGCATTAATGGCCTGCGGATTTTCGGACATATCTGCTATTTCCTCTCGAGTGTATCTAATCCATCCCGCTTGCATGCGCGTGCTCGAAAAGTTAATCATGTATTTCTGATAGTCGCTGAATTTATCATACACAAGAATAGCAATCAATACTGATAATCGCATAAGATAGTTATGGTCCGTATTATCTACTCGATATTCTATATTGAGTTGTTTATCATTTCCAGTGTCACCAATATTTTTACACTGAACGTCGGGCAGGCTAAGTTCCAATGCAAGCATGGAAAAAGCGGTATACGACTTTTCGGTTCGATTGATCTGTAGTATTTCAATGTGATTGTTGAAAAAAATCAACAACGCCACAAGCACGCCGCCAACCATATCATAGACGGAATCTATTTCATCATCGAACTCAAAGTACGGCATTTCTATGCTATGCTGTTTGCTTATTCTATTTTCAATTTTTGTATAATAGAAGCGTATTATATCGTAAGCGCTATTCCTTTGAATAGAGATCTTTCCATGATTAATAGCATTTCGCAGATTTACATTTGTTTTTGAGTTGATCTCAGAAAAACCATTTTTCTCTGCCATATTTAAAAGGCCACCAAGGCTATTCTGAGCAGCATAATTTATCCCTGTGATCGAGCTTACAATGACCGCAATTACTCTTAGAAAATTAGACAAGGCACCTTCTACTATAGAAGTGTAGGTTGGAAGGCGATACATTCGTGTTTTTATTTCTTGAGCTATATTAAAATCTCGCATATCGGACAGTGTCTCCGATATTTGCATATATGCGTTGTATCCCATGAGAAACTTTTCGAAGACCTCTTCGTTGATTATCACTTTTTCTGGATCTTGAGCATACAGGTTTTCCAACTGCTGCAAGACTTGTGTTGCAGTTTCGGAATTCCAATATGAACACGGGGCATCGAAGCACAACCTATATAACGGTAAAAGCATCTCGTGGCCTATTTCATTGATTTGCGCCGGGATCTTTTCTTGCAGTCGATTATGAAGTGCTGTATTGTCATATTGGGAATAGAATTTTGCTTCGGAATACAGCACGGATATTTTCATTATTGTATTCTCCATCTGTTGTGATTTTTTGTGAACATAGTCCATATTCACAATCATATTGTACTTATATTTTAACACTAGAATGTAAGTGCTGTCAAGAATACTTGCTACACTGTTTAGTGTCATCCGGAGATGCATTTCTTCATTATGCTGGAAAAATTTAGACGTGAAGGTGAAGAACTGGAAAACATCAGAACTTTCGAGAATAGAGCTGCAACCACAATCTAAAGCATTGGGGAATGGACTGTGTCGGGGATAAATAATGTATACTTTGGTAGCGCGCTACATTCGCATTGTAGAGGTCAGCGGTTCGAATCCGCTATGCTCCACCACAGTCCGTCCGAAAACACAGTTTTCGGACGGATATTTTATATCATTCATACAAAAGCCACCCATTCAAGGTCTGAAA
>JABLTK010089956.1_pt1 | contig 23638 bp, 26 predicted proteins | sample 7160131 | NCBI WGS metagenome assembly JABLTK01 (sample SAMN14651221, study PRJNA627086) | human gut metagenome | isolation source: feces | host: Homo sapiens
CAATTTTCGCAGAAGGTGAGGGAATCGTCCGGCCCCAGCACATAGGCATTGCAGTGGTCCAGATCTTTAAAGTCCTGCAGGATCAAAGCGTCGCCGCACCAGCCGGCCATGGTCACGGGGACGGGGACGGCGCCCACATCCCGGGTCTCGCCGCCAACCAGATCCAGCTTGCGGATGGTCCAGGTGTCCTCCGTCTGGGATGCGGAGACAGGCCGGCGCTCCGCGGCAAGGTAATAGAGCATATTGTCCCGGATCGCAAGGTAGGTATGGGTGGTCTGGCCGTCCGGCTTCAGGCAAAGGACGGATTCCATGATCCTGCCGTCGGTCCGCAGGCGGAGAATGTGCTCGTCCACCGTCAGGTAGATCCAATCGCCCAGCGTGCCGATGATATCTTTGATCGTCCCATAGGTGGTGGTGTCTTTTCCGCAGCGCTGGCAGGCCAGATTAAAGTCCATGTGCAGGTCATTTATTGTCATCAGGACCACCCGGTCCTCCGCCGTTCCGCCCAGCGGAAGCTTGACGATGGCATAGGTATGGCTGCTGCACTCCCAGCCGCCCGTTCCGTCGGCGACGCCGTAATAGAGCCAGCGGCCCTGCTGCGCGGCCAGCGCGCCAAAAGACAGATTGCTGCCGGCACGGATGGAATCGGTGACCTCCTCGCCCGGCGCATAATCCGGGACGAAGGGCTCCTCCTGGGGCGTCTCAGAGGGCGTTTCGAGCGCAGGGTCGGCGGGCGGCTGCGTCAGCGTCTCTGAGGGCGCGGGCTCCGGCGTCCCGGCGGGCGTCTTTCCGCCGCAGCCGCAAAGCGTCAGAGCCAGCAGCAGCGCAAGAAGCCCCTGAAGCGTGCGCGTTGCTTTTTTTATCTAAATTCCTCCTCAAGATCCGGAAGATACAGGGCAGTCCGTTTCTTGGTCAAACGGTCTTCATCTCCGCCTCGATCGCCTCGAGACGATCCTTGTTTTTCAGATATGCATCCACCTTGCGCTGATAGCCGAACCGGCGGTAAGCATAGGAAACACCGAAGAAGATCGCGGCAAACACAAGACTGAGGATAAAATGAGCAAGCTTTTCGCCAAAGGGATAGTTCTGAAACCATGATATGACCCCAACAAGCAGCATAAAGCCGCAAAGGATCAGCGGAAGCAGATTCAGAAGCTTGCTCTTTTGCGGGAAAAAGGCCGGCTGCGTCCGCGGATAAAGCCGCCAGTATTCATCCTCCACAGTGCGGGCCTTCGCGGCGAGGGGGCTGTCTGCATCCCGCTGGAATACAAGCTTCACATAGTTTTGCGTAGTGGTAACATTATAAAGGTCATCGCCGCGGTTTTCCAGGTGCGAATCCCGGCTGAGGACCTCCTGAGAGCTTTTCAGCTCCCACCCAAAGAGCTCGTGCTTTTCGATGATCGTCTGTTCTTCGCTGGGCGCGGCGGTGACACTTTTGCTTTCCATTTTTCCCATATTGATTCTCCTTTTTGTTTTTATCCCCACGGAAGCAGGCACTTGCCCGCCATTTGTGGCAGTACCTTTTTTATACAAAAGTTTCCTGCGGAAGACAAGGCGTATGGAATAATCAACGCAAAAAATGGAATAAATCCTATCTGCCGCCGAAAAGCCGGAGGAATTTTCCCGGCGGCTCTTGCCGGGGCGGGAGGGTCTATGCTACAATCGACCCAGAGAAACGGGGGAAGGGCTTTATGATCAGGACAGTCATATTGGAGGACCGGCCTGCGCACCGGGATCAGCTGCTGGAGCAGCTGTCTGCATGGCCGAGGGCAGACGGGCTGGAGCTGCGGTGCGCCGCAACGGCGGAGGAGCTGCAGGATCTGCTCCGGGCGGCGCCCGTGGACATTCTTTTCACCGATATCGACCTTGGCAAGGGCAAAAGCACGGGCATCCAGCTGGTGCAGGAGCTGCTTTCGGAGGAAAGCGGCACGCAGGTCATCTACATCACCGGGTATCCCCTCCAGTTCTGCACCACGGTGTATCAGACGGAGCATATTTACTTTCTCACCAAGCCGCTGCGGCAGCAGGAGCTGTTCGACGCGCTGGACCGGGCCATGGAAAAGCTCGCCAAACGGATCCACCGGACCGTTGCCATCCGCACAGGCGGGCGGATCCTGACGCTGGCCGCGGCCCAGATCCATTATGTGGAAAGCGACCGGCGGCTGGCGCGGCTCCATACGGCGGAGGGAACGGTGGAGACCTATCTTTCTCTCTCCCAGCTGCTGCCGCAGCTGGGGCCGGCCTTTGTGCAGTGCCATAAGAGCTTTCTTGTGAATATGGCGCAGGTTTTCCGGATGGAGCCGGACTGGCTGCACCTGAAAAACGGCAGCCGGGCGCCCATCAGCCAGTCCTATCGCAAAAAAACGCGGGACGCTTATCTGGACTTTCTGGCCAGACGGCTGTAAAAGCGAAACAAAAGAAAAGCATTCTCCCTTTGTTCGGGAGAATGCTTTTTTTCTTACAGGCGCGGCAAAGCCCTGATCACTCCGCAGCGCCCAGCCATGCGGTGGCCACGAACCGCCCGTCCGTCTGCTCCACGGTCAGCCGCCCGCCCCGGCGCTCTGCGATCTGCCGGACGATGGAAAGCCCCCAGCCGTGATGATCCAGCAGCGTGCCGCCCGCCGGCGCGGCGGTCTCTCCGCCGGATACCGGGTTCTGGACGCGCAGAGTCAAAAAGCCGCCGTTTACGCGCCCGCGCACGGTGATCCCGCCGGGGACATCCTCCGGCAGACGGCGGCAGGCTTCGATGGCGTTGTCCATCAGATTGCCCAGAACCGCGCAAAGCTCCGCGCCGGGGAGCTGCAGCTCCGCCGGGATCTGCAGCTGACAGTCTACCGGCAGCGTTTCGCTGCGGCACAGCGCCAGCTTTTCCGAAAGGATGGCGTCTGCCACCGGGTGGGCGCAGCTGCGTGCCGGCGGGGGATAGAGGGCGGGCGTGCTGTCCATGCAGCTGCGGGCGGCCTCCGTACGGTGGCTTTGCAGCAGCTCTGCTGCCTCCAGCAGCCGGGCAGAAAGCTCCCGGCGCACATGGGCGGCTTCCTCCGCCGCCTGCTCCAGCGTCTGATTCCGCTTCCGCTGGGCCTCCAAGGAGCTCTCCACCAGCTGTTGGCGCTGCAGGGTCATTTGCAGCTGCGTGCTCTGCCGCAGGGCCTTAAAAAGGAGAAGATCGGTGACAACGCACAGGAGCAGCAGGAAAACACCCGCAACGATCCACGCGGCGCCGGCAGCTTCGTCAGCCAGAACCAGCGACATCATACACCACCAGAGCGAAAGCTGCGTGATGGGGAAAAGCAGGGCATACCAGGGCAGTCGAAGCCTCCGATCCATCAGATCCCCTCCTCTCCCGCGGCCAGCGGCGCGGCAAAGGCCGTCAAGACCTCCCGCGCCCGGTCATATTCGCCCCGATCCATCAGGGTATAAACGGTCTGCAGCTGATTGCGAAGGTCGTGCCGCAGCCGGGCGGTTTCTTCAATGTGCGCTACCACGCTGTTGTAGTAATCCAGCTGCTGCTGAAGCTGCTTTTCCAAGAGCTCCGCCTGCTGCCGGGCCAGCTGCTGCGCGGTATAACTCCGCAGCCCCCGAAGCAGCAGAAAGTCGGCCACAACGCAGCACAGCGCCATGGTGCCCAGCAACAGATAATCCCGCAGCGGCGCATGGGTAAGCAGGGAAAACACCGCGGCGAAGATCAGCGGGAAATGCTGGCTCAGAGGCACCAGCACAAACAGCCGCAGATGAGGCTCTGCCTGCGAGCGGACGCTGCGCTTCCAAAGCCGTACCAGCACCCAGCACAGCAGGGCAAAGATGTTCCAGAACAGGATCTGGACCATCAGCATGATCCGCGGCTCATAAAGCACCAGGGCATTGCTGACATATCTGCCGAAGAGCAGGATCGTCAGCATGGTGGTCACGGCCTCGGTCACCACCGAAAGCAGAGAGATCAAAACCGCGGCGAAGACCACCCGCAGGCTGCGCTTTTCGGAGAACAGCAGCACCAGGGTCAGCCACAAAACGGAGGAAGCAATGGTGCGCGTCCAGCCATAGGCGCTCTCCCCGGGGATCAGGAAGATGGGAAGGCAGGCCACCTGCCACAGCAGGGAAAACAGCCATTTGCGGCGAATGGGCACCATGCGGAGGATCGCCCAGATACAGATCACATTATAGGGAACGGAGCACACCATGCCCCAAAGCGGCAGCGACATCAAAACACCTCGATCTGAAATTGCATTTTTTTGCAGAGTTTTGCAGAAAGCATACCATATTCCGCCAAAAGAAACAAGGGTTGTAAAAAAAGAAAACGCCGCTTGACAAATGGAGAGGGACGGCGTAACATAACAATGCGTTATTCATAACAATATGTTATTGTTGAAAGGAGGGCCGGTATGCCTGCCATAAAAAAAGCATCCCGGGAGGAGATCCTGCGCGCGGCGGAGGCCGTGCTGCGCGACGGCGGCTTTTCTGCCATCAACGCCCGCAGCGTGGCGAAAAAGCTGGGCTGCTCCACGCAGCCGATCTATGCGTCCTTCAAAAACATGGAGGAGCTGAAGGCGGCGCTGACCCAGCGCGCCATAGCGCTGCACACCCGGCGCGTGCGCGATTCGCTGCAGGCCCATGCGGGAAACGACAGCCGCTACAGCAGCTACGGCATGGGCTTCGTCCGCTTTGCCGCCGAGGAGAAGCAGCTTTTCCGCTGGCTCTATCTGGAGGGGAAGCAGCAGGGGCCTTATCAGAAGGATGTGCTGTTTTCGGAGGTCATCGCGGTCATCGAGGAGGAGTTTGGCTACAGCGAGGCGGTGGCCCGCCGGTTCCATCAGGACATGATCTACTTTACCTACGGGCTGGCGATCCTGGCCAACACCGGCCATCTGCATTTGTCGGAGACGGAGCTGCGGGAGGCCTTTCGCCGGGAGTTTCGCGCCCTGACGGCCATCTATGGCAAGCCGGCAAGGCTGCCGGAATTTGCGGTAAAGGCGGGGATCGAATTATGAATCTGAAGCTTTCCTTTTCGTGGGTCGGCCTTGCGGTCTTTGCGCTGCCCATGCTGATCAATATCGCCTATGTCCTTTTTCCGCCGGCGGGAAAAGGGGAGCCGGCTGTGCCGGCCGCCCGCTGGGTGGAGCTGGCGGAGCAGATCAGCCGCATTGCCTATCTGCTGCTGCTGACGCTTCTGGTGAGCCGCCGGCCCCTGAGCCTGCGCAGCCCATGGCTCTGGCTCGCCGCCCTTTTCCTGCTGCTGTATTACGCCGCGTGGCTCCGCTATTTTATCGGCGGACGGGAGATCGCCCTGCTGGAGCGGGCGTTTCTCCTTGTGCCAATGCCGCTGGCCGTGTTTCCGGTCTTTTACTATCTGTGCGCGGCGCTCTGGATGCACAATGTTCCTGCGGCGGTCATGATGCTTCTGTTTGGCGCGGCGCATCTGACGGTGTCGCTCCAGTCATTTCGATAAAGGGGATGGAACCATGAAGGAGCTTATCATCTATGTTCACGGGAAGGGCGGCTCAGCGGAGGAAGCCGGGCATTACAGGCCGCTTTTTCCAAACAGTGCGGTCGTCGGCTTCGACTATCAGGCCCAGACGCCCTGGGAGGCGAAGGAGGAATTCCCCCGGTTTTTTGCCCGGCAGAAGGGGCAGGGCCGCCGCCTGACCCTGATCGCAAACAGCATCGGCGCTTTTTTTGCCCTGTCCTCGCTGGACGAGACGCTGGTGGATCGAGCCTGGTTCATTTCGCCGGTGGTGGATATGGAGGGGCTGATCTGCAGCATGATGCGACAGGCCCGGGTGACCGAGGCGGAGCTGGCGAAACGGGGAGAGATCCCCACGGCCCTGGGGGAAACGCTGTCCTGGCGCTATCTTTGCTATGTGCGGGAGCACCCGCCGGTGTGGCGCGTCCCCACCCGGATCCTGTATAGCGAACACGACGGGCTGACCGCCCCGGAGACGATCTCCGCCTTTGCGGCGCAGTGCCATGCGGCGCTGACCGTTATGCCCGGCGGGGAGCATTGGTTCCATACGGAGGAGCAGCTGCGGTTTTTGGACGGCTGGCTCCGGACGGCCGAGGACTGAGCTCTGGGGCGCGCCGGATGCAGGCGGGCCGCCCTCTTGACTTTTCCGGATCAGGCGTTATAATAATGCTAACGAGTATTAGTTAGCGAGGGATGCCAATGAAACGGGAAGAAGCAAAGCGGGAAGATACGAAGCAGAAGATCCTGGACAAGGCGCTGGAGCTGTTTTCCACCCAGGGCTATGATTCCGTCAGCGTGGGAGAGATCGCCGCCGCTGTGGGCATCAAGGCACCGTCGCTTTATAACCATTTTCCGGGGAAACAGGCCATTTTTGATGCCATCGTGGAATCCACGGCGGCAAAATACGAAGCCGACACGGGCCGGATCCACATCCATGTGCAGAACGCGGCGCAGGATATCCCTGTATTTGCCGAGATCACGCCGGAGGGCCTTTTTGAAAAGGTGCGGCAGATCTTTGAATATTCGTTGCACAACGAGTCCATCAGCCGGTTCCGCCGCATGATGACCATTGAGCAGTTCCGCTCGCCGGAGCTGGCGGATCTGTATACCCGGCGCTATGTCACCCGGATCCTCAGCTATCATGCGGGGATCTTCCGCGCGCTGATCGCCGCCGGCGAGATCATGGCGGAGGACCCGGAGACCCTGGCCATGCTGTATGTGGCCCCGGTGCTGACGCTGATCGGGGTCTGCGACCGTCAGCCGGAGCGGGAGGCGGAATGTCTGGAAAAGCTCCGGCGGCATGTGGAGCTCTTTTTCCGCATGGTCCACAGCACCGGCCCGAAGGAGGTGGATGCGCAATGAGCGCCGCGGAGGAAAAATGGATCCTTTGCCCCGTCTGCGGGGCAAAGACGCGGCTCCGGCTGCTGCGGAAGACGGTGCTGCGGGATTTTCCGCTGTGCTGCCCCAAATGCAGACGGGAAAGCATCATCAACGCGCGGAATTTTCAAATCGAAAGGGTAAATCAGCCAGACGCAGAGACGCAGTGCTGACCACGCGGCCTGTGGTCATGCGCTGCTTTTTTTTTCAGGAGGAGGAACATGAAGAGAACCTTGACGCAAAAACTTGGCCTGCTTGGCCTGATCAGCTTTTTTTCCTATGCGGCGGCGGTGGTTTTTTCGCCGCTGGCCTATCCGGGCTATGATTGGCGGGCGCAGGCCGTCAGCGATCTCAGCGCGGCAAATGCCCCGTCGCTGGCGCTCTGGAACCAGCTCAGCGCCCTTTACAATACCTGCGAGGTGGTCTGCGTGACCGCCGTCTGCATCGGGCTTCAGGGGCGGAAGACGCGGCTGCTGCGCACCGGTGTGTTTCTGTTTGCCGCCATGGAGTGGATCTCCGCCGTCGGCTACCGGATGTTTCCCCTGAGCGACAGCGGCTATGCCGGCGCGTTTCAGGATGTGATGCACATGGCGGTCACGGCGCTGGTGGTGCTGCTGTCCATCCTGTCGCTGACGGTGATCATCGTCGCCGGGGCAAAAGACAGGAGCTGCCGCTCCTATGGGATCTGCGCGGCGGTCGCTCTCGCCATGATGCTGGTGGGCGCGGTGGGCATGAAGCTCGTGCCTGCCCGCTGCTTCGGCGTGGTTGAGCGCTTCAGCGTGTTTGCGGCCACGGGCTTCAATGCGGCCCTTGGCATGCATCTGTTTTTTGCAAGACCGGAAGAAGGAGGGAGCCGGCAATGAGAAACAGGATCTATCCCCGCCCCAACGATCCGCAGATCGTTTATCTGAAGGATGTAGTCACAAGCCCCAACATTCAGGTGGGCGATTATACCGTTTACAACGATTTTGTCCGCGATCCCCGGGAGTTTGAGAAAAACAATGTGCTCTATCATTATCCCGTCAACGGCGACAGGCTGATCATCGGCCGGTTCTGCTCCATCGCCTGCGGCGCAAGGTTTCTGTTCACCAGCGGGAACCACGCCCTGAAGTCGCTTTCCACCTATACCTTTCCCATCTTTTTTGACGAATGGGGGCTGGACGCGAAAAACATCCGCGACGCCTGGGACAACAAGGGCGATACCGTCATCGGAAACGATGTCTGGATCGGCTATGAAGCGATCATTATGCCGGGCGTAAAGATCGGCGACGGCGCGATCGTTGGAACGCGGGCCGTGGTTACCGGGGATGTGCCGCCCTATACCATCGTCGGCGGCGTTCCCGCAAGGCCCATCCGTAAACGCTTTGACGATGAAACGATCCGGAGGCTGGAAGCCCTGCGCTGGTGGGACTGGGACGAGGAAAAGCTCCGGCGCAATCTTTCGGCCATTCAGTCGGGCGACCTTGCGGCGCTGGAGCGTGCAGAATGAAGCCGGCGGCCGTTGATCCCAAAAGCACGGACCGCGCCGAAGCCTTTGCGCTTTGGATGGACGCGCCCAACCCCATGGTGACCTTTTTCAAAACGCTGGATGTGACGCCGCTGGTAAGGCTGAGCCGAAAATACGGCTGGAGGTTCAATATGTTGCTCTGCTGGTGCATCGGCAGGGCGGCCAGCGGGATCCGGGAGTTTTACACGCTGCCCGTGGGGCGCGCCCTTTGGCAGTACGACAGCCTTGCGGTAAATACCATCGTGAAAAACAGGGCCGGGCAGGTCAGCTCCTGTGATGTGCCCTTTTCCGAAAGCCTTGCGCAATTCAGCGACGATTATTTGCGTCTGACGCGGCAGACGGCGGAGTTCTGTGAAAACCACGACCTGCCGGACTGCATGGTCATCGGCACCTCCGCCATCGTCGATACGGAGCTGGACGGCGCCGTTGGCATGAACAGCGGCATATTCAACAATCCGTTTCTGATCTGGGGCAGGTATCACCGGGGCCTTTTCCGGACGACGCTCAGGCTGTCCTTTCAGTTCCACCATACCCAGATGGACGGCGCCCACGCCGGGCAGTTCCTGCAGCGCGTGCAGGAAACGATTTTTGCAGTGGGAAAATAAAAAATCAGACGACGGAGCTGAAGAGAAAGATGATGCAGAAAATTTTGATCATTGACGACGATGCCGCCATCGGCGATCTGGAACAGGAGGTTTTGGAGCGGGCGGGCTACGGCGTGCTGCGGGCCTATTCCGGGACGGAGGCGCTGCTGCTTCTGAAGACGGGCCGGCCGGACCTGATCCTGCTGGACCTGATGCTGCCGGGGCTTTCCGGCGAGGCGCTCCTGCCGCAGCTCAGAGGGATCCCGGCGATCGTGGTCAGCGCAAAGACCGCCGTGCAGGACAAGGTGGGGCTGCTGTTGGGCGGCGCGGCAGATTATCTCACCAAGCCGTTTGATACGAAGGAGCTGCTGGCGCGGGTGGCCGTGCGTCTGCGGGAGGCAGTCCGCTCGCCGCTGGCGGAGGTCTATACCTGCGGCGGCCTGACGCTGGATACGGTCTCCCATCAGGTGCGCGCCGAGGGCGTCCCCGTCCAGCTGACCCGGACGGAATATGCCATCCTGAAGCTGCTGATGCAGAACCCCGGGCAGGTGCTGGCAAGATCTGTCCTGCTGGACCGCATCAGCGCCGATACGCCGGACTGCACGGAAAGCTCCCTGAAGACCCATGTGAGCAACCTGCGGGGCAAGCTGCGCAGCGCCGCCGGCCGGGACTATGTGGAGGCGGTCTGGGGCATCGGCTTCCGGCTGGAGACGGGATCTTGACGATTTCTGGAGGAGTTTCTTGACCGCTTTCTTGACCTTTGCCTGATAAGATACGGGCGATCAAGCAAAGGAGGTATATCACATGGAATATGTGCTTGAGACCAATGGGCTCTGCAAGCGCTACCGCGGCTTCACGGCGCTGAACGGCCTGAATATGCATATCCCCAAGGGCGCGATCTATGGCTTTGTGGGGAGAAACGGCGCGGGCAAGACCACCCTCATCCGTCTGATCTGCGGCCTGCAGGCGCCTACCGACGGCAGCTTCAGCCTTTACAGCGTGAAGCATACCGACGCCGGGATCCAGCGCTGCCGCCGCAGAATGGGTGCCGTGGTGGAGACGCCCTCCACCTATCTGGACATGACGGCGGAGGAGAATATCCGCCAGCAGTATCTGGTGCTGGGCGTCCCCTCCATGGAGGGCGCGGCGGAGCTGCTGCAGCTGGTAGGGCTGGAGGGCGCCGGCAAAAAGAAGGTCAGAAACTTCTCTCTGGGAATGCGGCAGCGGCTGGGCATCGCCGTTGCGCTGGCGGGCGACCCGGACTTTCTGGTCCTGGACGAGCCGGTCAACGGCCTGGACCCTCAGGGCATCATCGAGATGCGCGAGCTGATTTTGAGGCTCAACCGGGAGCAGGGCATCACCGTGCTGATCTCCAGCCACATTCTGGATGAGCTTTCCCGTCTGGCCACCCACTACGGCTTTATCGACGGCGGGCGGATGGTAAAGGAGATGAGCGCGGAGGAGCTGGAGATGCGCTGCCGCAAATGCACCCGGGTGGAAGCCGCCAGCAGCAGGACGCTTGCCCGCGTGCTGGACCGTCTCGGCGCGGAATACCGCATCGTGGACGACGCCCGGACGGATGTTTTTGCGGAGCTTCAGGTCACAAAGCTGGTGCTGGAAGCGCAGAAGGAAAACTGCGTGATCTACAGCATGCGGGAGCGGGACGAAAGTCTGGAGAGCTTTTACATGAACTTGATCGGAGATGCGCGCCATGCTTAAGCTGCTGCGGGCGAATTTCTACCGGCTCTGGCGGAGCCAGGCCCTGTGGCTGTGCGCCGCAGGCGCGTTTGTCTTTTCCGCCGCATTCCTGCTGGGCGTCCATGCGGGCGAGGATGGCTCCGCCACGCTGGACAATATGTTCCTGCAGGTGTTTCCCTTCCTTGCCATCCTCCATGCCGCCTTTACCAGCCTGTTTCTGGGCGCGGAATATCAGGACGGCACCCTGCGCAACAAGCTCATCGCAGGCCATCCCCGCTGGAAGGTCTATGGCGCATATCTGATCACCGCCGCTGCGGGCTGCTTTGTGATCATGGCCGGGTGGCTGGCGGGCTGCGCGGTGGGGGCGATGCGCTTCGGCTGGTTCACCATGCCGGCGCAGACCATGCTGCTGGTGCTGGCGGTGGCCCTGCGGCTGACGGCGGCGCTGACGGCCATCTTCACGCTGGTGGGGCTGCTCCTGCCAAACCGGGCTGCCGCCGCGGTGGTGTCTATCGTGCTGGCATTTCTGCTGATCCTCGCCGGAAGCTCCTTCTACAATGCGCTGAATGAGCCGGAGCTGACACAGTCTGCCGTAATGACGGTAAACGGCTTTGAATACGGCGACCTGATCCCAAACCCCTATTATATCTCCGGCATCCGGCGGGCGGTCTATCGGTTTGCCGTGGATGCGCTGCCCACAGGGCAGGCCATTCAGCTGGCCAACCGGGAGCTGACGCGCCCGGCGCTGTCCATGGCGGCCTCTGCGGGGCTGGTGCTGCTGTGCGCCGCGGCAGGCATGGCGGACTTCCGGCGCAAGGACTTGAAGTAAGGAGCTTTTTATGGAATTTCAGTGGATCGTTCTGATCTGTGCCCTGGCGCTCTGCAGCCTTCTGCTGCTGGCATATCTGCTTTTGCTGCGCTGCTCCATCCGGGAGGTGGCGGAGGAGCTGGAGGAAAAGCTGCGGACAGATACGAACACCCTGATCTCCATTTCCACCGGCGACAAGGCCGTCCGGGCGCTGGCCGCCCAGATCAACCGGCAGCTTCGGGCGCTCCGCAGGGAGCGTCTGCGGCTGCAGGCGGGGAACGATGCCCTCGCGGACGCCGTCACAGACATCTCCCACGACCTGCGTACACCGCTGACGGCGGTCTGCGGCTATCTGGACCTGCTGGAGCAGGAGCCCCAGTCGGAGCGGGCCAGGCGCTATCTGGCCATCCTGCGGGAGCGGACGGACGCCATGTGCGGTCTGACGGAGGAGCTGTTTCGCTATTCGGTGATCACCGCCACGGCAGACGCGCTGAAGCAGGAGCCGGTCTGCCTGAACCATGTGCTGGAGCAGAGCCTTGCGGGCTTTTACGGTGCGCTGTCGGCCCGGGGCATCACGCCGGACATCCAGATGCCGGAGCAGGCAGTGATGCGGCAGCTGGACGCCGCGGCCCTGCGGCGCGTTTTTGACAATATCCTGAGCAACGCCGCCAAATATTCTGCGGGCGACCTGACCGTCCGTCTGCAGCCGGAGGGCGTGGTGCTGTTTTCCAACCGTGCGCCGGCGCTCAGCCGCGTGCAGGCGGAACGGCTGTTTGACCGGTTTTTCACCGTAGAGACCGCCCAAAGCTCCACCGGACTGGGGCTTTTCATCGCAAAGCTGCTGACGGAAAAGATGGGCGGCGCCATCGGGGCGGAATATAAGAACGGAACGCTGCAGCTCCGCGTGGCCTTTTCCAAGCCCAAAGCCGCAGACCGGTAAATGAAAAACAGAAAACGCTTCCCGGGAGGGAAGCGTTTTTTATCTGCCGGAAGCTGCGCCGGGGCAGGGCTATCGGGCGCGGTCAGAAGAGCGTCTCCTCGTCTGAGGAGAAGAGACTGTCGTTGATGGAAAACAGCGAGAGCCGGTGGGTGAGGCCGTAAATGATGATGGCGTCCCGCCGGAGCTTGGGATAAAGCTGCGCCAGCCCGCAGAGCTTCAAAAGCTCCTGGGTTTCCTCCAGCGAAGCGCCCAGACCGATGCAAAGACAGAGCAGCCGGCTGCGGGAGGGGTTGCGCCGGCCGGAAAAGATCTGGTGCAGATAGATGTCGCTCATGCCGGAGCGCTTGGCCAGCGCAGCCTTGGAAAGGCCGCATTTTTTGAACAGCTGGTTGAGCATGGCGGCGGCGTCCTTGCTGCTGAAGAAGGCGTCGTTTTCTGCCAGATACTGCTCCAGATCCGGCGATTCCATCAGCTCCTGCCGCAGATCGTCTGTGCTTTTGTCCTGCATGAGTTATTCCCACCTTTACAAATGAAAGATTTTCTGGTATGATCAATAAAAATGTGGTCGAAGCAGAGGTTACTTATTTATTTTACAGGATGTGAAAACGAAAAACAATATGCTGGCTGCATAGGGTCGGAGAAAAATTATGGATGTCTATGATGCGCTTCTTGGCGCGATCGAAACAGATTATGATATTACGGAGCAGCTGAAGGAAACCGCCCGGAGCAGCGCCGCCGTGGTGCGCCACAGGAAAAGCGGCACGCGCTATGTGCTCCACCGATATTTGGGCAGCGGGACAGTCTACCGCAAGCTGCTGCCCATCCGCTGCGCCAACCTGCCGCAGATCTTTGAGGTGGGGGAGAAGGACGGACATACCGTGGTGCTGGAGGAATATATCCAGGGCGACACGCTGTCCTATCTGCTGTCGGGCGGCCTGCCGACGGAGGCGGAGACGCTCTCCATCCTGCGGCAGCTCTGCTCCGCCCTTTGGGTGATCCATTCCCTGGGGGCGGTCCATCGGGATGTGAAGCCGGAAAACATCATCCTGCGGGGGTCGGAGGTGGTGCTCATTGATTTTGATGCATCCCGGGTCTTTCAGCAGGAGCTGGAAAGCGACACGCAGATCCTGGGCACCACGGGCTATGCCGCGCCGGAGCAGTATGGCCTTTCCCAGTCCGACCGCCGGGCAGACATCTATTCCCTTGGCATTCTGCTGAATATCCTGTGTACCGGGCAGCACCCTGTCAGGACTCTTGCGCCGGGCCGGCTGGGCCGGGTGGTGCAGAAATGCACCATGACCAATCCGGAGCAGCGGTATCAGACAGTGGGGCAGCTGCTGGAGGCGCTGGAATAAAGGAAAAGAGGAAAAAAGCATGAGCAAGAAATGTATCAGCTGCGGCGCGGAGCTGGCGGAGGACGCGGCCTTCTGCCCCTACTGCGAGACTGCGCAGGAGGAAAAAAGACCGGCAGGCATGCCGCGGGTCCGGCGGAAAAAGGGCCTGCGCTGGGCGGCGGCCATTCTGGCGGCGGCCGTCGTTACCGGCGGGATCCTTTGGCGCAGCGCCGGCCGAACGGCGCAGACAGAGCCTGATCCGGAGACGAAGCAGCCCGGCGCGGATACCGAGGCGAATGCCGTTTCCGTCGGACAGACCACGCCCTGGGAGGGCGGCGCAGAGGTCGTTTATACCGATGAAGCCGGGCAAAGCTACGATCTGTTTTTGTGCTTTGATACGCCCCGCATCGCAGAGCGCCTGCCCCAGGAGGAAACCACGATTGTATACGACGAGGGCGAACCGGTCAATAAGCCCTCGCAGCTGACGGTCTACGATCCGGAAACGGACGAGGATCTTTCCGAGCGCTTCTTTGCCCTGGTGGAAAGCTGCTCCGTGGAGACCGCCGCTGCCGAGGGCAGCCGAAAAATGGAGCCTACAGAGCCGGAGAAGAATCCGAATTTTCAGCTGGCGGCACGGATGAGCTTCATTCAGGCGAAGGGCGGCGACGGCACCAACGAGATCTGCTGGACGATCCGCATGAAAAACGGCGATGTGATCACCCTTCGGCAAAACTTCACCTGCAAAGCGCTGCAGCATGTGAGCCTTTTCTGGTACGATGCGCCCATGCGGACGCTGGAGGAGCTGCAGACCTATCTGGACCAGCTGAAAACGGAATATGGCGAGGATGCCGTCATCGACCTGTATCTTCCCGCCAGCGTCTATGAGGGCGGCGTGACCATTGAGGGTATGCGGATCAATCTCCATGGCCGGCAGGAGGAGAACATTCAGACCACCTTTACCGATACCGTCACCATCGATAATTTCTATCATTTTACCACGGTAGAGAATATCTGCTTTGAGGGGCAGGGCGGCATTGGGCTGCGGGCCGTTACCTATGTCGAGGCCAAAAGCTGCGCATTTCGCGGCTGGGATGTGGGTATGCTGGCAGACGAGGGCGGCTGGGCCGCGCCGCTGAACTGCAGCTTTTCCGAAAACGGCGTGGGTCTGCGCTTTGATTCCAAGCACACCCGCGGCGACGAGGGAAACCTCTGGAACAACGAGTTTGCAGACAATGAGACGGCGGCGGAGTTTATCCATATCCCCGGCGATTTTGGCATCAGCATGAAGGGCTGCCGCTTCCGGAACAACGGGGCGGATGTCAACAACCAGACGGCGGCCGTCATCGACACCAGCGAAGCCATCTTTGAATAAAGCGGAATCATCCGGAAAAACAAAACGGAGCGGGACGAAAGTCCCGCTCCTCAGATCGTCGAAAAAGTCTGCGGAAACGCAGACTTTTTCCTATGGGATGTTTTTTCCCGGACATGTGCCGGGAAAAAACACCGTAACCCGCCGATTTTTCGCAAAAAATCGGTGAAACCGGCCCGCAGGCCGGAGCTTAACTGTCGAGAAAAACCCAGCGAAGCAACGCGAAGCGGTTTTTCGACAGCTTCCTGAGCGGGACGAAGGTCCCGCTCCTGCTTTTTTTCAAAGGCTCAGTCCTGCTGCTCCTCCGGATCGCCGGCCGGCTCCATGGCGATCTGGATGCCGTTGATCTGAACGCCGCCGGAGGCGGGGATCAGCAGATATTTCCGGCCCTGCAGCACCCGGGTCTCGATGAGATAGCTGTTTTCCGGCGCGACGGAGATCTTAACCTCCGGCGTGCATACCTCAAACTTCCGGCTCTCCACGATGTTGCCCGGGTTCAGGCTGGCGTCCTGGCCATATTCCGTCTCACACTGCTTCTGAAAGGCCTGGGCCTGCTCCTGCGAGACGCCGCTGCTGCGAAGAATATCGGCGGCCTCCTCCACGGAAATGGCCGGCGGCTCCGGGTCGCGGCTCTCCTTATGGTCGTGGAGCAGGGTGAAGATTTGCTCATGCACCGCCTGCACCACCGCAAAGCTGCAGTCCTGCCGGAGGGTATCCTGCAGCGCCGTGTCAAAGATGCCCTTCTGCTCCGGGGCCGGCAGGGGCGGCTCCACATGGAACACCGCATCCACCACCTCCGGGTGGATCTCCGCGGCGCTTTTGCTGTAATACAGCGCGCCGTAAATGTTGGCGCAGCGGCCGTCGAAGGCGGGAAAGAGAAAGCCCAGCTCCGGCGGCGATGCGATATGGCCGGTGGAGCAGCTGCGGAAGGCCTTTTCCTCGGTACTGTAGCGCAGTTCCAGCTCCGGCGCCTTTACCGGGCAGATGGCGCAGACGATATAGCGGAAGACCTGTTCAGAGCCGTCGGCCAGCTCCTCGCCGTCGCTGCCCCGGCCGGGAACATCATAGGCGTCGGCGGCCAGCAGGATGAGATAATTGCGCTCGCCCATGTCCATGGTCTCGACGATCTTCCGGCAGAGAGCCTCCCGGGCCTCCTGATCCTTCAGCGCCGTCTGCCGCAGGGTCTGCAGGAGCCGGTGCTCCGGGCTGTCCATGACCTGCTGGGTGGAGAAGGTGATGGGGAGGAGATTTTTGTCCAGCGCGCCCGTAAGGGCCTTTTTCAGCAGCGAAAGATAGATCTCCTGCTCGTCCTGCTGCATCCGGCCCAGCGACGCATCCACCCAGGAGATGATCTCCCGGCTGCTGTTGACATAACAGCCGTAAATATGACTGATGCCGCTTTTTTCCTGCCGGAAGCGGCGGCGAAGCTCCATGAGTTCCTTTTGATTCATAGCAAAAATGGTCCTTTCTGTTTCGCTCAGGTCTTAAGTTTACCACGGTTTTTGCCTGCTGGCAAGCAAAAACGGCGGGACAGGGCGTCCCGCCGCGAGAAAAAGCCAAGGTTTATTCAGTCCGGCCGCGCGCCGCTGACCAGCTTATAATAGGCATTGGAGGTGATCCGGTAGACCAGCACATAGAACAGCGCGAAGACCGCAAAGCTGATGCAGGAGGTGGCGGCAAACAGCGGCGCATTGTTCAGGCCAAACAGCAGCAGGAGCTTGCGCACGATGGGGAAGGCAAAGGCCAGATGCATCCCCGCCCCCAGCAGCGGCAGGAAAAACACCGTCAGCAGCTGGGAATTAACGCTTTTGCGGATCTCCGCCCGGGTCATGCCCACCTTCTGCATGATATCAAAGCGGACATGATCTTCATAGCCCTCGGAGATCTGCTTGTAATAGATAATAAGCACGGCGGCCAGCAGGAACACGGCGCTGAGCAGGATACCCAGGAAGAGCAGCGAGCCATAGCTGCTGTAAAAATCGCTTCGGTTGATGGCGCGGCATTCCACGCCAAAGGAAACCCCCGTGTCGCACATCAGATCGGAGACCTGATCGTAGAGGGTCGCGTGAAGCGCCTCCTGTCCCGTGCTGTCCAGCCCGGTGTCAAAGCCAAAATCCCAGTGCAGGGAAAGGGCGCCGCATTTCATGGAATTCTGCAGGGCCGTGCGCAGCGGCTCCAGCTCCGGCACGATCAGGATGACGGAGGGAATGATGCTGGAGGCGGCGCTGCCAGGGACGGGAAAGTCAGAGAGGATCTCCTTCACCCGCAGCTGACCAAGCACCTCCACTGAGATCGTCCTGCCGGAATAGCCGGTGTGGAAGGGATAGAGCAGGAGCTCATCCTCGTCCAGCGTCTGGCGGCTGCCGGTGGCGGCGTTGTAATCGTGCAGCGGTATAAAATACAGGCAGCACTCCTGGCCGGAGGAGCTGCTGAAGGACAGCGCATCCCCCTCCAGCCTGGCTCCGGTATAGAGATAGCGGTAGGTCAACACATTCTGCGGGATCACGCCGTATTGCCCGGCGGCAGACCAGACGGTCTCCTGCACCTGGCTCAGAAGCGCTTCGTCCAGCGGCTGGAGCTCTGCCGGGTAAGGATCGCCCTCATAGGCGTGCCGGTAAGAATCCACGGAGGTCAGCAGCTCCCGGGGGTAGCGGCCCTGGATGGAAGCCTCCGCACCGGAATACAGGCAGGTGGTGGTGGAAATGGTCACCAGCGCCATGGTGCAGAGAATGCAGATGGAGGCCAGCCCCGCGCCGTTGCGCTTCATCCGGTAGGCCATGGAGGAAACAGAGACGAAATGCTCCGGCCGGTAATAGTAGCGCTTGTTTTTCTGCAAAACGCGGCACAGCAGAACGGAGCCTGCCACCATCAGCAGATAAGTGGCAAGGATCACCAGAATGACGGCCACGAAGAACCAGCCCAGCGCGGCCACGGGATCCTGAATGGTCAGGGAGATATAATAAGCATAGCCCAGCAGGACGACGCCCAGCAGGCCCAGTACCCAGTTGGCCCGGGGCGGCTTTTCTCCCTGATGCTCGCTGCGCATCAGCGCCACAGCACTGGACAGCCGCACCTGCGTCAGGCTGTTGATCAGCAGTAGAATGCTGATGACGCCGAAGGCCAGCGCCGTCATGACAACGGCCTCACCGGAGACAGACAGATTGAAATCCGTCTTGCCGCCCATCAGTCGTATCAGGCCCAGCTCCGCCAGCTTGGAAAAGGCAAAGCCCAGCACAAGACCTCCCGCCAGCGACAGCGCATAGTTGAGCAGCGTTTCCCAAAAGAGGATCACACCGATATTGCGCTTTCCCATGCCCAACATATTGTAAAGGCCAAACTCCTTTTTCCGCCGGCGGATCAGGAAGGAATTGGTGTAAAACAGAAAGATGCAGGCAAACAGCGCCATGACCCAGCTGCCGAAATACAGCATGGAGGAGATGGTGCGGGAGCCGTTCATGGCCTGCACCGCCGGGCTTTTGGGCAAAAACAGGATGATATAGAGCATCATCACCATGCCCGCCTGGGTGAACAGATAGGGAAGATAGAGCTGCCGGTTTTTCCGGATGCCGTCGGCAGCAAGATGGGGATAAAAGCCGTGTTTCATTTCTGCTCACCGCCTGTGGCCAGCAGCGTCAGCGTGCTGGAGATCTTGGAATAGAGCTGCTCGTCGGTGTCCTCGCCCCGGTAGAGCTGGTGGAACACCTCGCCGTCCCGGATGAAAAGCACCCGGTTGGCATGGCTGGCGGCCTTGACGGAATGGGTCACCATCAAAATGGTCTGGCCCTGGCGGTTGATCTCGCCGAACAGCCGCAGCAGCTCGTCGGTGGAACGGGAATCCAGCGCGCCGGTAGGCTCATCGGCCAGCAGCAGCTCCGGCTGGGTGATGATGGCCCGGGCCACGGCGGCCCGCTGCTTCTGTCCGCCGGAGACCTCATAAGGATATTTCTTCAGCAGCGGCCGCAGGCCCAGCTGATCGGCCACGGGAAGGATGCGCTGCCGCATCTCCGTATAGGGCCGCCCCGCCAGCACCAGCGGCAGGTAGATATTGTCCTCGATGGAGAAGGTGTCCAGCAGGTTGAACTCCTGGAACACAAAGCCCAGGTGGTCCCGCCGAAAGGCGGCAAGCTCCGCCTCCTTGATGTGGGCAAGCTCCCGGCCGTTGAGCAGGACGGCGCCGCCGGTGGGCTTGTCCAGCGCCGCCAGAATGTTCAGAAGCGTGGTCTTGCCGGAGCCGGATTCGCCCATGATGGCCACATATTCGCCCTGCTCCACAGTAAAGCTGACATTTTTCAGCGCTTCCACGGAATTGCCGCCGAAGCGGGTGGAATAGACCTTCCGCAGGCCCTTGACTTCCAGAATACTCATATCGGGATAGATCCTCCGTTTCATGTTTCTGCCTCTATAATAGCAGACCCGGGAAATGCTTTGCCATGGAATCGGCTTACATTTCCCGGGAAAAGCTTACAGTTTTGTAAGACGGATCATTCCGGCCGGCCGGAATACTGAGTCAGATCCAGATAGATCGCCGTGCCCTCGCCGGGGCGGGAGGCGGCGGAGATGCCGATCCCAAGCCGGGTGCAGATCTTTTTGCAGAGGTAGAGCCCCAGTCCGCTGGCCTTTTTGTCGCTGCGGCCGTGGCTGCCGGTATAGCCCTTTTCAAAGATCCGGGGCAGATCCTCCGGCGCAACGCCCATGCCGGTATCCTGAATGCACAGCACCGACGGCTCGGAGAGCCAGATGCGGACGCCGCCCTTCCGGGTGTATTTCAGCGCGTTGGAAAGCACCTGCTCCAGAACGAAGGAAAGCCATTTTTCATCGGTCGTCAGCTGAAAATGTATGGGCTGATAATCCAGCCGCAGCTTCCGCCCGATGAACTCCGGCGCATATTTCCGAACGGCGCCCCGGAGGATCTGGTCCAGATCGCAGGGACGGAACACATAATCGGTGGAGACGGCGTCCAGCCGCAGATAGACCATGGCCATCTCCACATACTGCTCGATGGAAAACAGCTGGGAGGACAGCCGGCGGGACAGCGGGGAATCCTCATTTTCCAGCGTCAGGCGCATGGAGGCGATGGGCGTTTTGATCTGGTGGGTCCAGAGTGTAAAATAATCCAGCGCGTCCTGAAGATGCTCCTCCGCTGCGTTTTCCGCCTGCAGCAGGGCCTGCTGCAGGGCCTCGATCACCGCCAGCAGATCCTGCTCCGTCAGCCCGGCGGCGTCCGGCAGGGGCGGAAGCGTTTTTGGGAACCTTGCCGCCCGCTCCAGCAGCCGGTGGGTCTCCGCCGTCCGGGAATAATCCAGCCCCAGATACAGCGCCAGCAGCAGCAGGCAAAGCCCTGCCGGATAGAGCACGGCCTGGACGGGCAGCTGATAAAGCAGGAGCGACCCGGTGAACAGCGCGCACAGCGTCAAAAACAGCCCGATCAGCGGCAGCCGGCCCCGCAGATAGCGCAAAAACAGATTCATAAGCGCTCACTCCACCTGATAGCCCACGCCCACCCGGGTGGTGATAAACCCGGTGAGCCCGGCGGCGTCCAGCTTTTTCCGCAGACGGTTCACATTCACCGTCAGGGTGTTTTCGTCCACGAAGCTGTCCGTCTCCCAGAGCCGCTGCATGAGCTTTTCCCGGCTCACCACCTTGCCCCGGCTTTCCATCAGGCAGAGCAGGATCCGGTATTCGTTGCGGGTGAGGGCGATCCGTTCCCCCTGAAAGGTCAGGGTCTGATCGCCGGTGTTCAAAAGCGCGCCCCGATGCTCCAGCACCGGCGCCGCGGCGGAAAAGTCATAGGTGCGCCGCAGAAGTGCCTGGAGCTTTGCCATCAGGACCCGCTGGTCAAAGGGCTTCGCGATAAAATCATCCGCCCCCAGATTCACCGCCATGACGATGCTCATATTATCCCCGGAGGAGGAGAGGAAAAGGATGGGCACCCGGGAAAGCTTCCGGAGCTCGCCGCACCAGTAATAGCCGTTGAAAAAGGGCAGAGAGATATCCAGCAGCACCAGATGGGGCTGACACGCCCGAAACTCCCCCAGGATATCCTGAAAATTCCGGGCCACAAAGGCTTCCAGCCCCCAGTTTTCCATCAGCTGCCGCAGCCCTTCGGCAATACCGGGGTCGTCCTCCACGATAAGGATCCGGTACATAACATCCCTCCGTAAACAGTATGGCCTGATTATATCACGGCCTGCCCGCAAAAAGCAATGAAGCGCGCTTTAAGATGTCCTTCAGAGCGCCTTAAAACCCGCCGGATCCGCAAAAAATCTCCGCCCGCAGGGGGCGGAGAAAAGCGCAGACGCCAAAGCTCACTCAATAACGATCTCCCCGGTTTTGGGGATGACGGAGAGGAAGCTCTGCCCGCGGGCGACGATGAGCTCCTCGCCGTTCTGATCGTAATATTTGATCTCGCTGTTGTATGCTTCCTTGCTCCAGGTGATGGGGACATAGGTCCCGCCGTGGAAATAATAGCCCTCGCCGGTGCCGGTGGTCTGGATCTCGATCAGATGCAGGGCGTTGTTGGGCACATCGGCGGTCTCCATCCGCAGGACGAAGACATTTTCCGTGGCGATCTGGGTGTCCTGCTTGCCGTCCATCTGGGGCTCGCCATATTCAAAGCGCAGATATTTGCCGCTTTCGGGGTCATATTCGAACCAGGGCTTGTGGCGGGAGCTGTAGGTGATGGTGATCTTGCTGGCCGGCTCGCCGTTCACGGCGCTGTTTTCCGAAAGGCGGTCGCTGTAGCGGAAGGCGGAGGGATGCGCCGTCTGGTTCAGATCATAGCCCTTTTTCTCCAGAATTTTCATGGCGTCTGCCAGCCGGTCGCCCGTGGTGACCACGGAATGCTCCAGACCCATGGTAGCCTTCCGGTCCGGATCCCGGTAAAAGGTATCGTTCCAGGTGCCCTTGATGCCGTCGATATGCACCAGATCCGTGCGGGTCTTGATGGCGTCGTAGGCGGGGACGCTGCCGCCGAAGTGGATATATACCGCGCCGTAGCTCTGGGCGATGTCCATATAATAAGGCCGGGCGGAGCGGACGCTGGCCAGATATTCGATCTTGGAATAATCCTGGAAGATCGCCAGCAGGCGGGTGATGCGGCCCTCCGCCAGCATTTCATAGATGATATCGGCCTGAGAGATGCCCCACTGGGGCAGGGCCTTGATCATATTGTTGATCATGACGGCGATGGGCCGCCGCTCCAGCGCCTCGTCAGAGATGCCGTCGCAAAGGCCGGTCAGGGGATTCACATTGCCCTCCGGAACGAAAAGATCCGGGTCTGCGATGGGCTCCTCCGGGGTCTCCGGGGCTTCCGGCGTCTCCGGCGCAGGATCCGGCTCCGCAGGCTCTGCGGGAGCGTTGGGATCGTCGGTGATGATGGGGTCGGAAGGCTCGTCCTGCGTGCCGCAGGAAGCCAGCAGGGTCAGGGCGGTGCAAAGCGCCAGCATCAGACAGATCAGCCGGAGCAGCTTGGAATCATGCATGGTCGGTTTCCTCCTGTTGTTTCTTGATCATTCCACCTGGGGGGCCGCGCCGGAGAGCAGCAGCAGCAGGTCCTGATAGATGGGCTCCGCCCGGCGGCGGAACTGATCCTCCAGCACCCGGCACTGACGGAGCGTCATCACCAGCAGCTGGATCGCCATCTGTTCGCCGGAATCGTCCCGGATGCACAGGCGGACGGTATAGGTGCCGTCGGGGTTCTGCGTATGAGAGGTCTGGATGGAGGAATCCCGCCGGACCTTGGCGATGACCCGCAGGGCCGCGGCCTCCGCCCGGTCGCGGATGCTTCGGGGAAGCTCCCGCGCCAGAATGTCGATGATCTTCCCGCCCTCCGGCGTGATGAAATAGCGCGGCTCGCCGCTTTCCTCGGTGCAGGCCACCTGCCGCCCGCTCTGAAGGCGCAGAAGGGCGGAGCGGAATTCAAAATAGCTGAAGCCGTCGTCGATCATCACCACATCCATCAGGTCGCTTTCGGAGATGGCCATTGGGAAGTGGTTCAGGGCGAACAGGATCAGATACATCACATCTTTTTCCTCCCGGATATAGCCGGGGCCGGGATAGCTCATAGGGAAACCCTCCTGTCAGAATAAAACCATTTTATCACAGCTTTTCCAAAAAAACAATAAAGTTTGGAAAACAGGCAAGCATCTCCCTGCCGCCGCATAAAAATTCTGCAGGGAGGTGGACCGGATGGATCGGGAATGGAAGCCGATGGAGATCACCACCGGCGTTTTGTCCGGCCGGGCCGGAATGACGGAATATGCGCTGCGCTACCCTGTGGCGCAGGAGGGCGCGGCCGCCTTTGACCGGTGGTGGCTGAAGCGGGCGGAAGCGCTGCGGCGGCGCTGTATCCGGGAGGGCGGACAGCTTCCCACGCACTGGGCCGCGGAATGGCAGGAGACGCTGCAGAGCCCCCGGGCGGTCTCCGGCTTTTTGGATGTGAGCCGAAGGACCGGCTTCGCCGACTGGCGTCTGCTGCGCATCTCCGCCACCTTTCTGGCGGGAGAGCCGCGCCCGGCGCCCCTTTCCGCCCTGTTTCTGCCGGGAAGGCAGCAGCAGCTCCGGC
>JABLTK010111672.1_pt1 | contig 23610 bp, 30 predicted proteins | sample 7160131 | NCBI WGS metagenome assembly JABLTK01 (sample SAMN14651221, study PRJNA627086) | human gut metagenome | isolation source: feces | host: Homo sapiens
AAGTTCAGCATCTCCAGTAGTGCTACCTTCAGTAAGAGTTGTGAAAGCATCTATTCTTGCATCTAACAAGTTCGCATTTTCGGCAATTTGTGAACTCAATTCTGTCTGTTTCTTTTTTATACCATCAAGAAACTCATCTACATATTCATCCATTTGTATTGTTTCCAATACTTCAATTATTTTATTGTTTACTTTTTCAGATTGAAAAGCCTTCTTAACAATTACAAGTTCTACCGGAAAGGTTGTAATAGTGCCATTTTTGGTTACTTCGAATTCAATATTTGCCTTACCATTTACGTCTGTGTAAGACTTATCAAGTGCACATGTTATTATGTTTTCTTCTACTGTTATATCATCTTTTTTTACAATTGGAGTTCCATCTGGTTTAGCAAAATTCAATATTGCTTTTGCTCCTGCAAGGTCATATTCTGAAGCATTGTTATATACATTTAGCGTTATTTTCAAGTCATCATTTTGCATACAAGCTTTATATTCGTAGTTCTGTTTTTCTATGTCTACGTTATATTGTATTTCTCTCATTTAATCACCTACTTATTTTCTAAATTATTAAGTCTTTCATTAAAATTGTCTAATGTATTGTTTATAGAACTTAATATACTATCCATACTAAATAAGCCTGTTTTTCCACCCCATGTAGTTGTTACATAGAGCTTTTTTAGCAATTCTATTCTGTCCTTACTTAAGCCTACCCAGTTCACAAAGCTATTCATATCATCTTCTTTAATTGCTCCCAAAAATAACTTTCTATCATCAGTTTCTTTTCCACAACACAAATGCATATTGTTATCTTTTCCTAGTGCCAGTAAACCTAGTGGTCTGCTGTAGTCATTTCCAAAAAATATTAAATCTTTGTAATTTACTAAGCCTAAATTTTCAAAAAAATTTATTACCGCAGCTGCATTATCATCAATAATTCCATACTTGTCTAATCGAAAATAAGGAGATATTGTGCCCTCACTATTTCTATATCCAAAACTCATTCCTGTTGTTATTTCATTCCAAAGCTCTATAAAGGGCTTATCCTTTTTTATGTTCCTTGTACTACCTAATGACCCTATATAACCACTATCTTTCCAATCGTAAAAATTCAATGAGTTTCTTTCCATTTTCATTGCAATTTTGCCATTGTTGTAGTATTCTGCTCCACCAGTTTTGCTTAGGTCGATTTGGAAGCTTCCATCTGCATTTTGTATAAGAATAGCGCTTAAAATTCCTGTAGATATTAAACTTGCATTTATTTTACCGTCCAAAGTAAAACCGTATGTGTACGTTCCGTAATAGCCTGTTGTAGAAAATCCTAAACCATTCTTGTTTAACCTAGTAACTACAGTAGCCGTGTTTATATCTTTGCTGTCCATTGCGAGCAATTCCCCGTCCCTCACAACTACATAGCTGTTCTTCATTCCTGCTTTTATAGTACTATCTATATATGCAGATAAATTTGGAACTGTATTGGTGTTTAATAATTTCTTTATGCCTTCTATTATCGAACTTGTGCTCATTTTAGAAACTACATCTGTATTGGAGACTGTTATCTCTTCTGTTTTTTGTGCCATTACATCATAAACTTTTTCTTTTGCACGAACCTTAATATCAATATCTAGCTTAGGAACATATACTCTAATAGTATCCCCTAAATAGATTTTTTCAGCCTGCACATAGTCTTTGTACTCTTCACATCTTTCCAACTGTGCAAAATTAATAGTGTAGGTAGCTTTAATTACATCTATATTATTTTCTTCAAATTCTGCTTTAACTAATTTATCTAATTCTGCTATTGCTTCCTCTTCTGTATTAAATCCCTCTTCATCATCAGCACCCTTAACCTTCACATTAGGATATTCAATAACTTTTGTATATACATCTCTATATTTTTCTATTAGTCCGCTGTCTACCCAACGCCCTTCTAATCCGTTGTAGCCTTTACCTTTTGCCCTTGTGCACAAATCATCAAGATTTGTTGTTACGTTTAACCCTGTAAGGTTCTTTTTCTCTCTTATAGTTACTCCTCTTTCTTGACCTATCTTAGTGTTTATTGTAATGTTGTAACCTCTTCTTAGGGTTTCTCCGCCCCACTTAGATACAAAACTGTTATCACTACCATAGATAGCTTCCTGAAGATTCTTGTTTTGATAATTAGCACTATTGATATTTGCAATATTAGAACTTATGAATATATCTTTTCTTCCTACTGCATTGTTGTACATCCAGTTTAATGCAGATAATCCATTCTGCTTAGTTGGTCTTACATCTTCCAGGAATAACTGCTTACACTCCTGGATAGTAATTTGATTAGCAACTATTATTATTTTCCTGGTTGTCTTATTAACCTTAATTATCCTAAATATTTCATCACCATAGTCTAATCTGCATTTCAATATAGCTTCTTCTTGTAATAAGTTCTTTACGCTTTCATCAAAAGCAAATTCTGCGTCCAAGGTGTATGTGGCGTTTTCTATATTTTCAGTTGTCTTAGCACTTACACAATAATTGTCTAGTGCCTTTCCGTTGCAAACTATTACCTTATCTCTTTCTGTATTTTTAGGAAAATAAGCTATTTTTATTTCATTGTCCATATTTCCCCTCCTAGTAATACTTAGTTTTATAATTTATTATCGCTTTTGTAACTGTCCCAGAAAAAGCCATTGTGTTAACACCTTTCTTAAGTGCTGGAAAGTTGCCTATTGTATCCCATTCCTTAGGAGTACCATTTCTATTTGTTACTTCCTTTAGTTCTCCATCTATCTTTACATAGTCAGATATGTTTTTTATCTGCATTGTAGCCCCTCCAGATGAAGCTTCTATGTTTCCATTGCCATATATCTCTATTATGGGACATACATCAAAATCTCCAAAGTTGCATATATCTATAGATTTTGAAGAGGTTTCTATTATTGCATTGTCCGAGAATAGAAAAGGAGAACATACAAAATTAATTGTAAATTCTCCATACAATTCTAATTGTCTTGTTATTTCTCCAACTTCTATATTCTTAACTTTATAATATCTATCTTGCATGTTTAGAAATAATTTATTGTCCTTTACATCAAACAACCATCTATTTATTTCCATTACAGATTTATGGTAGTCTTCTGTGTCTAAAAGCTTAAATGTGCAAGAGATATTTCTGTTTTTATAAGTTCCTAATTTCTCTATTAAATTCTCTTCTCTTCCCATGACTTCTATCGTCTCTATATCCTCTGTAATGGCTGGAATATTTGGATATTCGCTAAGTATTAATCCTAAATCCTTGCTTTTTCTTCCATTAAAAAAGAAATTATAATCTGTTAGCATATTACCACCTTCCTGAGTTGTAATTGTCAATTTCTCTTTGATGAGGGGCCACTACCTCTCTTACAAACTCCTTACCATCTACAACTAAGCTCACATTTACTTTTAGTTCTTCTCTTATATAGTCTTTCAATTTATCTAAAGGAAGTATAGCCTCTGCATTAGAACCTTTTCCTTCGTTCTTATCTCCTACTCCAATACCGCCTAATACTGTTGGTTTTGTGAAGATAGCACCTTTTGCATACCAATCTACATTTATTTTTGGGACACCTTCACTTAGCCATTTTATAGGGTTTGCTGAACCACTGACGCTGAAATGTGGTAGTTTTATGCTAGGCAATTTCCAATTAAAATTAAAAAAGCTTTTAACTTTATCTATAGCCCTTTTAACAGTGTCTTTTACTTTGTCCATAATTCCTACAAATTTATCTTTTAATTCTCCTAATTTTCCGCCAGTAAGTTTATTTATAGCATTGTATCCAATAGAATAATACTCTTTTATTCCTTGCATAGCTCCAGCTACAATGCCCTTTATTCCTCCACCATTTTCCTCATATGCAGATTTGATGTTATTCAATTTTTCTTTTACAAGATTTTTAGCACCTTCTACTGCGTTTGACATAGTATCTTTTATACTATTCCATTTTTCAGAAGTTGCATTCTTTATGCCTTCCCATTTTTCTGTTATAGAGCCCCAAAGAGCTTGAGCCTTTTCTTTTATAGTGTCCCAATTCTGCCATAATGCCACTCCTATTGCAATTAATGAACCTATAGCCAATACAACTAAACTTATTGGATTAGCCGCCATAACTAAATTAACTGCTGCTTGTGCTAATTCTATTGCCTTTAATACTCCTGTTACTACTTTGAAAGCTAAAAAAGCCCCTAGAACTCCACTTAAAATTGGTAAAAGTATATTCATGTGGTCAGCTAAAAAACCCACTGTTTCTAATATTCCTTTTAGTGCCTTACCTGTAACATCAGCTATTGCACTAAAATTAATTGTATCAACAAAAGCTTTTAGCTTAGGCACTCCTTCGCTTTGCAACCAATTAGCAAACTCATTACATATTGGAAGAACCTTCTCTCCTATAGGAATTAATATTCCACTCTGTATTTGCCTTCCTATACCTGCCATAGCCTCGCCAAAGCTATTGTATTGAATTTGGTTTAACTGCTCCATGCTATCAGCGGTCATATCAAAATAGTCGTTTGCAGTAGAAAGCGAAGTCACAACATCTGCCCCTAAATCTTCCCACATTGTTCCCAAAAGGTCTGTACCCGCTAAGTTCTGTTTTACAGGGTCATCACATTTTTTAAGCCCTTCAATGACTTGATTAAAAGCCTCTTTAGCACTATCTCCACCACTAGCAAATTTTTGAGCCATTTCATCTGCATTTAAGCCTATAAGTTCAAACCCTTCAATTGTCGTATCAGAGCCATCTATAACCCTAATAGATAACTCCTTTACAGCGTCTCCTATTTTGTCTAAATTAAATGCTCCTGCTTCTGTTCCACTTTCAAAAATAGAAAACATATCTTCAGCATTCAAGCCAAGTTTTGCAAATTGCACAGAATACTCATTAATGCTGTCTATTAGTTCGTCTGAGTAGTTTAAGCCTTCTTGATAGCCTTGTGTTAGCAAATTGAAGGATTGTTCTGCTGATATCCCAAAGTTATCCATCAATGCTTTTGCGGAACGTGTACTCTCGTTAACTTCTACATCAAAGGCATCTCTGAATCCTATCGCATATTCAGTTACTTTTTGCAATTCATCACCAGATAACCAAAGATTTGTTCTTACTTGTGCAATACTATCTGCTACATCGTCAAAATCTTCGCCGAAATTATTTCCATATATCTCAAGCATAATATCCTTATACTCGTCCATAGTATCATTTGTTTCGCCAGTTTTGACCTGCAAAGAATTAAGAGCCTTTGTCATATCGTCTGTACTTTTTACTGCACCAACTAATGCTCCGCCTATAGCTACCATGCCCCACTTAAGCGCACTTCCTACTTTGGACATTATCCCTTCCATAGAGTCAACGCCTTCCTGGACTTTGTCATGGGCTTCATTCAAAGAATTAGATAAGCTATTCAAGTCTATATCAATGACACCAGCAATTCTAAAATGGTCCGCCATTTACTCACCCCCTAGCTTTTTGAATTTACTTACTACGTTTTCTGCGTTATTACACTTTTCTAACAAAGATTTATTTTTTATTTTGCTTTCTGCTTCAAGTCTTTTTTTACTTTCTACAAAGCTTTCTTTTTCTTGCCTGTATGGGAAAGTTGAACAATATAACTGATAATCTCTGTCACTTACAAATTGCATTATGCTTGCAAAAGTAACCATCTCAAACTCCCACAATTCTAATTTGCATAACTCAAGATAAGAACTTCTTTTAGTTATTATGCCTACATAATCTTCAAGCAAATCAAATTCTACTTGAAGAACTTCGTAAAAACCTTCTTGAAGTCATTATTTTTTACTATTCCCTCTATCATTTCAATTAAATCTGATAAGTCTGTCTCCTCTGATATTTCCTTTACAGTTTTTCTGTACACGCTCGCTAGCAATTCATAGATTTCCTTTTCTGCATATGTTATTTTTTCAAGCACAGTAAATACAATATCTTGTGTGATGTTTGCATTTTCTTTTTCTATGTGCCCAAATTCTTGTGCTAATGTTTTATTTTTTTCTAAAATAGCTCTTAAATTTTCTGCATTATTTTCTAGGTCGTTTTTATCTAATTCCTTTACAAGTTTAACTTTTGCTATTCTGTTTTTCTTTTCTAGTTCTAAATATCTATTATAGATTTCTCCCAAGTAATTTTTAAGTTGTAGCTTGTTTATTATTGCTATTATCTTAAACACACTTTTCCCATATATTTTTACTTCTTGCATTGTTCCTCCTTAAGTGAAAATAGGGCTAAATCAATAGCCCTTATTCTTCTTTTAATGTTATTATTTCGACTGGCTTTGCCTTAGAGTTGATACCTTTGTCTTCTTGTTTTATTCTGCCAACAAATTTAACTTTACACACAGCTTCATCTTTGGACTTACTGTCTAAGCTAAAACCAGATTCGTTGTAGCAATTATGTACAATTACGCACATATCTACTCCAGTTGTTGTTGTTCCCACTACTGCAATATCTTTGTATGCACTTTCTGGTATGATTCCTGTTTGAGGAACATAAACATCATATTTTGTGCTAGAATTTTCAGCTTTTACCAAAGAACACATTTCAAAAAGGTTCTTATCGAATACATTTATAGTGCCTTCTACATTACCCTTGCAAGATACTATTCTTTCTCTACCAACTACTGCTCTGTCATTGTCCCCAGCTTCTGTAATTTGGTGCAATTCTTGTTCAAGTGTAAAAGTTACGCCGTCATCATTAACTCCTAATTTTGTTTCATCTGTAAATTTAGAAAACAATGTATCTAATTCATTTGTGGAGAATCCTCCTGCTGTAGTTGCATATAATACGCAGCTATCAAATACATATTTGTTCAATTCTATTCCCCCTTTACTTATAAATATTTATGTAATATTGAAGAACTGTATTTCTTGTTTTTTCTTCATTGTCTACATAATTTGTGAGCCATACATTTTGCCTTATTATTCTTCCATTTGTAAGCATAGCTTTATTTATAACCTTGTCTGTTTCCAATGCCTTTTCTTCCAAAGTGTAGTTATCTATAGCACTTGCAAAAGTGACTGTAAGCATGATTTCATTCTTATACTCTCCGTCACTTATACTTTCTAGCTTGTAAGCTATATAGTAGCCTTTAGAAAAATCTGTTTCTCTTGGAATAGAGTTAAAGTAAACATTATCACTATTCTTTTTGCGAATAAGGTTGTATATTTCTTCTTGTATTTTGCTTATATTTATTTTAATCATTTCCTAAAGTCCTCCTTATTGTTTGCAATAAAGAATTTTTCATGTCTCCAATATCCCTATTCAAAGTGCTCCTTAAATAACTCCTCTTGCCATATTCAACCTTAGCTGAATAAATCACAGAAGAACCTATTTTAAGTGCATATTTAGTCCCGTTATTAACTTTTTTGAAAGTGATACTTCTTCTTAGATTTCCAGTTAAAACTGGAGTATTAGCTTGAACCTCTGCAACCTCTGTAACTCCTGTAGTGTTCTGCCATGTTTCTACTGCATTTTTCAAGTCTTCAGTTATCTCGTTTATGTTAAAGTCGATTTTCCATCTACTACTCATAAGCTACATCACTTTCTTTTATTGCTAATAAGGTGTATGTATTCCATACTATTTTTTCTTTTACTATATAGGTTTTGTTATTCCAAACAAGGAAATCTCCAATTTCAAATAAGTCTAAATTTAAATAAATGTTGAAGGTTGCGTCTACTCTTTCACCCCAATCTTGAAATTTACTTTTTTCTGTAATGGGTTGAATATTGCAGACTATATCACAATTGTTTTTAAAGTATTTTGTCACTAACTGCCCTTTAGTGTTCTTTATTACAACTTTATCAAGCTTATTTATTGTTGCATTGTTGAAAAATACCATTATTATCACCTTTTAATACATTTTTAAGAATGGTCTAGGCAATAGAGCCTTTACTATTCCATCAATTACTATTTCACTTAACTCTGTAGAGGTATAAGAAATAGACTGCGAACCCTGAGAGATAGAAGAAATCCCTATAGGTCTATTCTCTGTTGTAGCTTTGTTGTAATTAGCCATAGCCACTTGAATAGCCTCAGGATATTCTTCTTTTATCTTTTCATCAGTCCAGGTGACATTCAAATAATGTCTTATCATTGAGAGTATTATTTTTTCTTCCATTATGCTATCTCATATAATAGAGCAGCTATTCCTTTAGTTCTTAATGCAACTCTACCATAGTTAATTAATCCTCTTACAGCGTCAGAAAATGAACCTTCTAATCTTAATGCTTCTGTCTTATCTAATTGTCTTCCAAATGCAAATGCAGACTTGTGAACGGCTAAAACAGTATTTACTGGCACTTCTTCACATTGAATAATAGTCATTCCATTTATTGTAGCTCCTTGAACAATTCCGTTAGGTAGCACATTGAAATTATCTACGAATCTCTTATCCTTAGCCATTAAGTTGATATATTCAGCACTTGCTATTACATATCTTCCAGCTACAGGACACTTATTTTTTGAAAGAATGGTTCCTAAATCAACTATATAATCATAAGCCTCATCACAAGTAGTTATTGATTTCTTTGCTGAACTTGTTCCAATTAATTGCTTATTTGATGTAGTTGGAACTTTCGCCATTTCAGCCAATACATCAGTATCAATAGTTTCTTTTATGTCTCTTGCCTTTTCTTGCACTAACACGCTTAGAACTTCACCTGCTGCTTGTACCTTGTCTACATCACCCATTTTTAAAGCCCAGTATTTAGCTTTGTCAAAAGGTAATTCTATTTCAGAAGTATTAGCCTCATCATACTCCACTTTCCCTGTATAATCTTTTATAGTTCCACCAGATACAACATTGAAAATAGCTTTCCCGCCTCTTATTTCAGTTGGTGGTGTTGTTATTAAATCTGTAACGGAAATACCTCTCCATTCAGTTAATAAGGCTGTTTCCCATACGCTTGGGATAAAACTTGTTATTGCCATTTATATCATTCCTTTCTATTCTTTATTGTCTTCTTTCCATTTGCCATACAAACTTGGATTTTTTTCTACATCTCCCCATGTGATTTTACTACCTTGGCTTGGTGTTGGTGGAATGTAGGAACTTCCTTTGATTTTTTCATTCACTTTTGTGTCAACACTTGAGGATATTATTTTGTTTATCTTTTCTATGTTTGCATTAGTAATCTCATCATTAGCACCTAAAACAAAATCAATCAAATCTGAGCTAAGTCCCTTCTCACCTAGAATTTTTGAATATTTAGAACTCATTTCAGCCTTTATTTTATCCTGTTCCATTTGCTTTATTTTAGCTTCCATTTCTTTCAGCTTTACCTGGTCTTCTGTCAAGCCCTCATTGCTTCTTTTTTTGATTTCCTCTTCAACCAAAGAAGGAAGTGTTTTCTCTTTAAAAGTGTTAATTCCTTTGCTAACCTTAGAATCTAAAGTAGAAGTGTAATAACCCTTTATTTCCTTGTTGCTGTTTAGCATTTCCTTGAAGTCTTCCACTGTTGCTTTACTAACATCAAACTTAGAAGGCTTAAAATCCTCTATGCCTAAAATTGTTTCGTTTATATCTGTGTCATCTGAAATATCTTTTAACAAATTCAGCAATTCACTTTTTAACATATTTTCTCCTTTCCTTTACAGTAATCTTCCTGTAAAGTGTGCCTTTTAACGTCATGCAGGACAAAAATAAAAAGGCTATATGCCTTTCTTCCATTCTTCGTAACTCTCCCAAGCAACTTCTTCTTTGTTTATATTATCTAGCCTAGTTTTAGGTTTCCAACCCTTGTTAGGAAGGCTTATGTAAGTGCACCTGCAAAGAGGATGCTTAGGAAGTTGAATAGGCTTTTTACTTATTTCAAAAGTTTGCCCATCAAATTTACCACAATCAGTGCAAGTCTTAGAATCCAAGGTAGCACAATACATCACATATTCAATGTTATGTTCTTTTTCCCATACATCATTTACACCTTCCATAACCCTTGCAACTTCTGTCTGAGCTAATCTTTTAGTGTTAAAAGCATTGGAATTATACTTATCCTTAATTGCTTTTTCTATTTTGTTTAAATTAGTTTCGCCATTAAGGAATTTTTTAACTTCAACTTTTAGAAGCTTAGCCACATTATTTTTATTATCCCAAATTCTGTTGCTATAATTCTTACCACTAATTTTTTCGCTAATTATTTTATTTAATGCTTTGTTAGTTATTTTTTTAAGTTTAAAATTTACTCCAAAACTAAGAAGAAAGCTATTTGAATAATACTTATCTGCTCCAATATCCTTTAGTAATGTTCCTATTGCAGATTTTTCCAAGTCCATTTCAGCTTCTAGGATTAAATCTATTTTATCACTCAAAACTTTAAATAGCTTAGTTTGTTCTGCTAGGGGCAAATTCATGCAATCGCCTACTACATTGTATTTAAGCATTATGTTTGCTATCTCTTGCAGAATTAAATCTCTGTTGGCTTTTTGTGTTTTTAAAAGGGTTAGGAGTTGCCTATCACCTCTTTTATAGAGTTCTTCAGCAAACTTTATAATATTATCAGTGAAAAATTCTTTATTATTCATTTTCTCCACCATCTTCCAATACATCTAAATCATTTGTTAAATTCATAACTTCCTTTTGCTCCTGCAACATTCTCTGCCACTCTTCCTCTGCATTAGTAACAAAACTTAGCCTAGATAATCCAGTTTTTATGGATAATTTGCCATTTAATTGGCTCATTATCTGTGCAGTTTCGATGTCATTAGAAGGAAGATTTAGTTGTGGCTCTATCTTTATATCCTTATAGTCATAATTTTTACTGCTTGTAAGATTTAGATATGTGAAGAGACACTTAATTCTTGCCTTTACGCAATTCTTTATAGCTTGATTTTGTGCTATTATCTTTAATCTGAGGCAATTCATTCTAGTTAGTAACATTGTGCCAGATGTATTGCTTTGAATTTGTGTTTGATTATCTATATGTTGTGCAACTCTGTATATATCTTCTTTTACTATATCCCTGTACTGGCGGATAAAATCACTAGGGATACTCTTTACTAACCATTCAGCCTTACAATTAGCTTCAGGTAGTTGCATTATCCCCATTTTTTTCATTTTTGTAGCTTCATTTTCCTCAATATTGACCCCTGTGAGAACCAAGTAAGCCAATCTGGTATCAGCTATTTCATTACTCCAGTCGCTCATTAAAGCCTCGTAGCAGTCCTGTAGTAGCTTTATGTTGTTAAACAAGGTATCTTTCTCCCTGTTGTTCAATCTCGCCATACCGACGGGCACACAGCCAAAATAATGTGGAGTAGGGGGAGATATTTCTATGAAGCCGTCTTGAAAATGATATATATAATTGTCATCTATTATTTCCATGTAGATATTATCATCTAATTCCTTTTTGTAGAAATATATGAAAAGTTGAACTTTCCCCTCTGTATCACAATAGGCTATGGAAGTTAGAGGGTTAAATTCTTTTATCTTGAATTCCTCGTCGTTCACGTAGTACAATTCGTAACTTTCCCCAAATATCAATAAGTTTGTAGCTAGTTCCGTGTCTAAAGTGGCACTAATACCACTTAACGCGTCTTCAATTTCCTTTACACTTTCTGAGTTGTTGCTTCTACTTACATACGTGATAGGCTGTCCCACCATAAAGCTTACTTCTTCTTCGATAAAGGATTTTATGAAGTTATCAACTATTTTTCTATTGCTCCTGTCTGTAGTAGGGTACTCTCTCAAGGTATCAGTCACCCCTACATAGTAGTTGTACATAGTTGAACACAATTCCCTTCTTCTTTCGTATTCATCTTTTAGCTTTTGAGCTATTTGAAAATCATATTTCACCGTGTCACCTCCTAAAACAATATCTTTCTGTCCAATAATTTGATAGTGTTATTTTTACCTACCGCGTCGGTCACGCTATACCTAAAAGCGTCCATATAGTGGTTAAATTTGTCTATAGGTTTATTAATATATTCCCCTGTTTGTCTGTCTTTTTGCCATGTATAATTTAGAAATTCTTCTACTATGTCTTTACAATTAGGATGAACATAAATAGTATATTCTTGTACCACTGAAATTCCATTCATAATTGAATCTTTTCCCTTTGCACACGCCACAACTCTTTTTGCTCCCATTCGTCTTAAATCTTCTATAGACTTTTGTTCTGCACAGTCACAAACAATTCTTGCTGTATGTATTTCCATTTCTTGAAGCTTTTTAAATATTTCCTCGTTGGTCATACCTTTAGAAGCATAACCTTTGTAAATCCATATTTCCTTAGTCGTTTTTTTAATAAGGGAACATATAATTGCAGTTGGATCATGCACATAGCCCCAGTCTAACCCGTAAATAGGCATGACTTCTTTGTCCTTCAATATCTCTTTGTAATCAAAAGCCTTTTCGGTCCAGTTGTTATATACCTTTTTATCAAGGGAACTAAACTCACCTTCTGCGTAAATCTTATAGTAGGCATAGTTTGTCTTTTTCATGCCCAAAAGGTTGTCTATATACTCCTTGGGGAGGAATCTATTATCCCTATACGTGGTGTGAAGTATAGTCGTGTTCCTTTTGTCATATTCAGCTTCATCTGCAAACCATCTCTTATAACACCAGTTAGCCTTAGAAACTGGGTTAAAGGAAACTATCACCTCATTATAGGGCTGTTTGCTCCTTAAACGTAAACACAATTGGTCATAATCCTCTTCCTCTATTTCCGTTGCCTCTTCTATCCATATATCAGTTATATCTGCAATAGACTTTATTCTTTCTCTATCACTTAGTCCTTTAAATAAAAAAATAGAGCCATTAGGGAGCTCTATAGTCATATCCGTTTTATTTATTCTGCATTCATCATATAATTGCCATTGACTAATCATAGACTTAAAAAGTGCAAAGCAAGAATCTCTTAATGTATTATCAACTTTTCTTACAATTAAGCATTTCCTATTTGGATACTTAAGATATTTATAGATGAGTTTTTGGGTTATAAATACTGACTTTCCACTACCTGCACCACCATAATACACACTAAACCTCTTATTATATTCCTCCAAATAAGGAAGGTAGGCTTGATTGAATATTTTTTTGCTTATTTTTAGTTTTGTTGTTGGCATATATCAAAGCCCCCTTTTGTTTGAAAAAATATTTATTGCACCCACAATATAGTGGCTCCGAGGTAATTTAGAACCATACCCCACCCTAACTCCTATAACTACACAATCAAATTCGTTTTATCTGATTTCGCTAAATTATTATTTAACGAAAAATTAAAGTAAAACGCCATAAGCCTAGTGTTTAAGCCATTCTTTTTGCTTCGTTTTTTGCTTTTATTTATGAGGGTGAGGAAAAGCCTTTTATACATGAATATTATTCAATATTATTTGCATATATTCTATGTTTATTCATCATCCAACTCTACTGAAATAGTTTTATTTTCTACTACCTGTTCTGTCTTATCTACGTATCCGTAGTTGTTCTTAAGTGTAAATATCGCGCCAACCGTACTATTCTTGCTGAATAATGCTTGTTCATAGTTCATTTCTATATATTTCTTAGCCTTCTTTATTGTGTTTACAAAACCAACTTTAACGGTATTATCAAACCTTTTGAACCTATCTGTTTCTAACATTTTTTCATAATCCAATAGAGATTTACGTTCAAGGTCTAGTACATAACACAACCCTGTAACTGTTGGCACTTCTCCAGTCTTTTGGCAATCTTCAAAATACTTGTCAATTAATACTTGCATTTCTTCTGGGTTATTATATTTAGCTGGTCTGCCATTCCATTTTGTCATATTAATCAACTCCTTTTACCTATATAAAAAGACACCTCAAAGGTGCCTAGTCTACTGTTTATTCTTCATTGTTTTAGCAAGCCTATACAGTATAAAGTCAAAAACTAAAAATGCAATTCCTAGCAGTGTATTTACCAACATAAGAAGTAAAGATAAAGGTATTAAAATAATACAGCATGCTATAGTTACGTAGTAAGAAGTTTTGATTGTTTTCTCGCTATATTGTACTGGCTCTGTGCTATCAACCTTCTTTCGTCCAGTTTCACCTGTGCTTGTAATATCTCTAACTCCAAATGTAGTTTTATTGTAGACTTTATTGTAAACTGCTTTTTTAGGGTCTTTTATCCACCCTACACCTTTTTTCCCGTATCCAGGAATAGTAGCTTTTTTAACTTGCCTTTTAAGATTCCCTGTCGTTCTAGCACTAATGCTCTTTTTAATGCTAGGCTTTCTCATTCCCATTTTCATATTATCAACCTCCTTGCTTAGTATTTCTACAAAATATTAAAAAATCCTCTAACCAGTCAAACCGTTCTACTAGTTAGAGGCAAAATCAAGGAGGTCACAAAAGTTAATATGAAAACATTAATCTTTTGCACAATACCATTATAAATTTTTGACAATGACATTACAATGGCATTTAGTGACATTTACATGACATTTAGTGACATTTGGTTCCTAAAATTCCCCTTACCATGTTTAACCCTTTACCATGCAATCTTAAGACTTGTCTTATATCTGTATATCCCATTTCTTCTGCAATATCATCAAATGACTTATTGTTTACATATTTTTGGTACAGCACATTGTAGCACTTAATATCATGTACTGTATCTATAGTGCTAATTACTTCAAGCTTAATTCTTTCAAATGCTATTATATCGGCTTTGATTTCATTCTCTATTTCAATTATATCTGCCACATTATCCCCTATACTATCTCCACTTTCTCGAGATGTTTGCACCTTTTCATTGGAATTTAACCCCTTTAGTGAAGTTGCCATATCCCTTATATGTGCTAACTGTACTTTTTTGTTCTCTATTTTAAGCTGGTAAACTTTAATTTGGTTTAAATATTCCTTTACTGTCATACATTCCACCCTCTCTTTCTTAATTTTTCTATATGTTTTTGTTCTGCTTCCTGTATTTCCTGGAGTGTAAAATTTCTAATTTGGAGTAAATTTAAAGAGGCTTGTACCAAATCATAAAATTCTTCTAATTGGTTTTCATCTCCTGTTGCATTAATGAACTCATACATTTCCTCAACAACTTTTATTATCTGTTCTTTCTCATTTGGAAGTTTATTTCTATCTAAAAATCTTATTCCTATCTTCACATATCCTCACTTTCCTTTACGCTTTCATACTCAATTTCACTCCATTCTTTCCTATTGTTCTGTACAAGTAATTTAACTCCTACTGGTGTCACAATATCTGCAACATTAAAGCTTTCCCTATAGCCTTTTTCGTATTTAACTACTATAAGATTTTCGGTAATTTCAACAATTCTTCCTGTCTTTTGTTTCTTTTTCCTTTCACTTGTAGTAACAACTCTTACCTTGTCTCCTATATTAGCTAAGAATTTATACATGCTCTTCATCTCCTTCTGCTTCAACTATCTCAATTTCTAATCTTTCAACTCCAGTAGTCCACCTCTTGATAATATGGTTTTCTACAACTTGCTTATCGTCTTCATATGCCACTTTATTTAACCCGTCCATAACCGCTTTTAAGCAATTATCTATATCTGGTTTCTTTGTTGGCAATACCTTATTAAGCCTATATAATTCTCTATTGGATTTCTTTGTGTTCTTTGGAATTGCAAATAGCATTGTAATATTTAATACTACTGCTCCTTCTATCTTTTCTCCTCCTGCAATTCTAAAACAATGTGCTATATAGTTTTCATATTGCTTAGTTTCTAGTGGAGTGTACATACTTGCACTTTTACTAGACCACCTTGGTCTAGCTTTGCCTTTTATTTTGCCTTCTACTACAAATTTCATCTATTTCACTTCCTTATACCATTCCTCTGGTATTGCAACAGATTCATGGATTCTGCAATATTTATAAAAATCTGAGTATTGTTCCATTTTGAACCCAGTATAATCATCATCTTGCCATTCGTTTACTTGGAAAGGGTATTCTTCTTTACTGGATTCATATTTAATAAAATATTTGTTCTCCCATTCCCATTCTCCCTTATATTTGACTTGCACCTTAGTACCACGTGGCACTTTACTCCAGTCAATCTCCCTTTTGAATTCTTCAAAAGTAGTATTAAATATTTCATTATATGTGATTGCTGCCTCTTCCCAACCAAACCTATGGTTTTCAAATATTTTGCCACTACTTTCAATTTTATAGATTCCCTCTTGTTCTACGCCTTTGTAAAAAGCACTATATATCTTTCCAACTTCTAAATCTTGTATTTTTAATTTTTTCATGTTTATTCCTCCTACTTTACATAATGTTTTGTTATGTTACTCAAATCCTTCCTCACTCAAGAAAGAATCCGAATAGTCCTTACCTTCGCATTCAAGCCACCAATCCATCAGCTCTTGGGGAGTTGTCCCGATTGGTTTTCTACCAACTTTCTCACAACGCTCTAAGTAAGAAGGTAACCATCTTTCTATTGCTTTCAAATAGTTGTCATAGAACTTTGGATACTTTTGTAAGACTTCAATCCTATGAGAATCATTAGGACAACCTATGCACCCTAGTCTTTTATATCCTTGGTCATATAGAGAACAGTAATTAATATTTCTGCTCTTTATGTATTCCCATACATCTTCATCTGACCAGTCTATGATTGGATTTACAAGCCTTTTTCCTTTCTGCATACAAGCTTCAAAAAGCTTTCTATCCTCATCATTATCGTTAAAAAGCTTTTTATTTTTTCTATTACTAGTCATGATTTCAAAAGGTCTTCTATTTTTTCTTTTATTACTTTCCGCCCATCTTACACCAGTTATGCATATACGCCCTTTTCCACCTCTTTCTTTTAATTCAGAGCAACAAAAACGACGTATTCTTGTTGGAAGCCCTCTCTCTTCGATAAGTTGAAATATTGATTTTTCATACATATGTTTTTGAACATCTGGATAATTTTCTCTGATGAAATATACTAACTCCGGAGGGTCAATTCCAGTAATGTTATAATGTGCGTCAAATTTTATACCACCTTCTTTACAAAGATGATATATACAAAGCGAATCTTTTCCACCGCTAAAGCAAAGATAATAGCCTTCCTCTGGTTCAAAAGCTTTTAGCCTATCAATAGCAATTTTAACTTTATCTCTTTCACCAAAAAGAGTATTTTCAACTAACATTTAATCACCTCAATTTATTCAAAGGTTTATCCACCACTCAAAAACTTCTTCACCAGTTTTCCATGTAGTTTCTAATCCTTTTTCTTTTCTAACTTTCAACATTCTTTCAAATGCCCTTATATAATTTTCTTTGTATTTTGGAAATCTCCTAAAATCCTCTAGCATTCCTTTCTTACCTTTCTGAGGGCAACCTATGCAACCGACTCTCTTGTATCCCATGTCGTATAAAGGATTGTGAGGTAGATTGTATAGTTGATGAAATTCCCACACTTCTTGTTCTGTCCAATCTATAATTGGATTGATGGTTTTTGTATAGTTCTTGTAGCAAAGTTCTACCATTTTTCTATTATTTTTTCTTCCAGTAGATTCACTCCACCTTACACCTAATACTTTTGTTCTACCCTCTCCACCATACTCTTTCAGTACCTTGCAACAGTATCTCATAAGTCTTGTAGGCGGTACTCCTTGCTTCTCTATTAACTTCCATATTGGAATCTCTGGATAATCTATAATACAGCTAGGATAAGTTTCTCTAATGTATCTAACTGCTTGTGGAGCGTCTGCGGTTGTATGTTGATGATATAATTCATATTTCACACCTGCTAATTCACAAAGCTTTACTATCACATCACTATCTTTTCCGCCACTAATGGCTACATAATAAGGTTCTTCCTTTGGTTCAAATTGCTTTAGTCTTTCTATTGCAATATCAATTTTGCTTTTACCTTCAATATTAATTTGATTAATCAATCTTTACACCTACTAAGTTTATTTCCAACTTAGTAGGACAAATTTCTTGTATTTATTTCCCACTAGAAGCATTTCTGCTCGTACTGTCCCGCAGATGTGGTCTTGCATATTTGCTCAACATCTTTGGCGTATGCTAGTTAGGCATGGGCGTCATCACCAATTCATTTTTACGTCTAGCTTGGTTTGTTTGCTTATGGCACTTCCGTGGGTTACTAACCTATTAGAGTGGATATCTCCTCACCTTTCACAACCTCGTCTACGAGGATTCGCATAGATTGATTTTTCTGTTTTTGTATCATATTTTCACCTCTAAAGGTATAATTTATCATTTAACGCTCTAAAACCATTCCTAGAGTCTATTAACCTTATTAAAATTAATTTTGTGAGGGTGTTTCCACCCTCTTTTTTTTAGGTTGACTTACAAAAATCCTGAATTTAGTTTTACTAAACTCTTTATTGAAATCCTGCTATATTTTTTCATAAGCCATGATTTGCCTTTTAATGACTTGCTTAGGTCAACTCTGGATTTTCATATATATTTCCTATTACTTCTATTTCTCCATGGGAATAATATTTAAAATCTGTGACTATAGTATCTGTTGTAAGTATAAATCTTGCATTTTCTGCTTGGTATTCAACTCTGTACAAATCTTCTTCGTTGTAAAGCTCTACTATGTCACCCTCATAAATTTCCTTGCCATTCTTATCCTTGAATCCTGTGTATTCCATCAGTTCATAAGCTCCATCTTTACCACTGCCATCACCATTTTGCAAATTGTAATACTGAAATATATTAAATTCGTCAAACCATGCACTGTCATGGCTATTCTCCCCACATATGTGCATACATTCAAGGTCTTTGCCCCAAACTCTAAATTTAATCTCTCTGCTCATTTTCAGCTCTCCTTCAACAAAATATTTTCTCTTAGCTCTATTTTTAATTTTTCTAAATATCTGTCTCTAATAACTCCCATAATAAAATTATTAGGTGCAACTATTGTTATGAATCCTTCTCCTTGTTTTATATTTGATTCCATGAACCATGTTTTGTATCCAACTTCTCCAACAAGGTTAAAGATTTTTTTATGGGTTTCTGTTGGAAAGAAAATAGATGGAGGTTGTGTTATATTTTCTTCTCCTTCTTTCTCCTTCTTTTCATTCTTTCCATTCTTTATATATTCTTTATCATTCTTGTTTGTATTTTTCTGTGTTTGCTCTGTGTTTGCTCTGTGTATTTTTGGTGTTTGCTCTGTGTTTTTTTCGTGTTTTTTCTGTGTTTGTTCTGTGTTTGGTACTTTCCCACTCAAGCCAGTATTTTCAAGGCTTAGAGGTGTGTTATTTTCTTGATATTTTTCATAATTTACTATTTTGATTACTGTTTTAGAAGTATCACTCAAACATTCAATCATTTTGTCACTTTCTAACTGCTTTAAAAAGTGCTTAACCTTGCAAGTTGACCACTTCCATCTCTCAGAAAGTTTCCTTATAGAAGTCACTCTTTCACCAGTTTTTATAACAATTAAGTTCCCATTAATCATTACTTTGTTTTCTTTATGATTTGCCATGAGCAAAAGGTCTATCCATGCCTGTCCTCTACTAAATGGCTCGCAATTCCATAACCAATGTTCCTGGATATTTCTATAAATCTTTATCCAACCTTCCGCCATTGGCATTCACCTACCTTATTTCTAGTCCCGGTATTGCAACATAAGTTTTTATACCAGTTAGCTCTTCTATTTCTTTTCTAAATCTCTTAGGTTCTCCATTACCTTCACTAATATGAATTAGTGTTATATCCTTTGTTCTGCTTAAATCCCAAGTTTTAAGGGTTTCTTTCAAGGTTTCCAAACTCATATGACTCTTAAGAACCCTTACTCTATATGGCGGAATTTCCTCTAAAATATCCTCACTATAGTTACATTCTATAAGTATGTGGTCCACATTTATAAATGTATTTCTAAGATAATAAGTATCTGTAGCGAATAATATCCTTCCTAATTCTTTATGTTGTAGAAGAAATCCTAAAGGCTCGCTTACATCATGCTCCACATTAAAAGGGACAACATCAAACCCACCTATCTTATATCTTTTTCCATGCTTAACTATGTTAATTCTATGAGTTGCAGAAGACTTAAAGTCAATCCCTTCTTTTGTCCCTACACTCATGTATACATCAATTCCAGCATTCATAATCTCGTTGATAGCTTTTGAGTGGTCTCCGTGTTCATGTGATATCAAGCACCCCACAACCTTGTTCAAATCAAAATTTAAGCCTTTGAGGATATCTCTATATCTGATACCGCACTCAATTATCAATGTTTCTTTCTCAGTTTCTAGCAAGTAACAGTTACCCGAACTGCCACTCGCTAATACCTTAATGCTCATTAGAAAGGTGCTCCTTCAAACATACCTTGTTGTCCTTCAACAACATCTTCCTTAACTTCTTCTTGTGGAATATCTATAACTTCTTGGTTTGCATTATCTTTTATCTCTTCATGTACTTCTTTGATGGTACTTTCAATTTTATCTTCTGACTCATATTCATTTGTTCTGTTGATAGATTCTATAAGAATATCGCTATCATCAGATGTGCAAACAAAATTCTTACAAGCTCTATTTATGACGGTTTTCTTTGCCATTTCATCTGTGAAGTTTTTATGTGCTCCACTATTTCCTTTTGCTGCACCTTGATTCCATGCAGATTTAATTTGACTAATATTCATTACTTCTGTATGAATTGGTCCATCTTCTCCAATCACTACTGCAAATGCTCCTTTAATTTTTGAAAGGTCAACATTTTCAAACTTAGGAGCAAATTTGGTAACTGTTATTGTGCCAGTTTTATAATCATACCCTTCTTCAAATTCATCTCCTTCATATATTACATGGGCTTTTACATCTTTTACCCCTTCCAACCTTTTAGTCGCCGCTATATTACCTAAGTAGCTCTTACTTAATTGAAGTTTTCCTCCATAAGCAATAAAGTAACATTGTTTTTTAACTGGACTTAATCCTTGTAAGCACATATCTAATAGTGCATTGCAAATACTTACTTGAGAACAGCTTTGTAATACTGGCTTTTTATCCTTATCTACTGTTTCTGAAAGGATTAGAAAAGCACTTTTAAGTGCATTTCCTGGGTTATAGTTTTTTGGGAGCATAATGTTTCCTGTAGCTTCTAACTCCTTTACTCTGCCTAATACATTGTCTGTAATATTCTTTTCTTGTACTGTTGCTATTTGTTTGTTTTCCATGATTCTATTCCTCACTTTCAATTTTTAATTTCTTATTTTTACCAACCTTCAAGTTGATTATCTGCCCTTTAAAATCAACTATATTGTTAATAGATTCCCTATTATCTATAAATATCGGAGCTTGTACTCCATAATGTTTTGATAGAGTTTTTATAATGCTTAGTCCTGCATTTATTCTTCCTGCTGTATTGACGTTACTGAAAGGCACTCCATCAACCATTGCTTCGCAACATTCAGAAAGTCCTCCATTCACTTGATTGTTGAAAAGCTTGAATGTAACTGCTCCATTGAATTTTTTATTGATACTGCTTTCTAATAATTCAACTTTGGTTCTTATAAACTCTTCTCCAAGGAATAATCTTCCTTCCAATTCTGCAATCTTAACATTCAATTCCTTTTCCTCTTCTTTCAGTTCTTCTATTCTTGAAAGAAGTTTAGAATTGTTGTCCTTTGCATTTAGTTGCTTGTTTATGCCCTCTAATTGCCACTGTAACTCTTTCTTTTTCTCTTTTAGTATAGAATTGTCTGTTGTTGCAAAAGCCTTTATATTAGCTTCTATAAGTGCTATTTCTTTCACTATTTCTTCCATGCCTGGAACAACTAACTCTGTAGCATTATTAAAGCTTTCCTTTTGCTTTTCTAAGTCAAGCAGTTCAGCTTTCTCGCCTTCAATTTCTTTTTCAATTTCTGCAATTTTACACTTATATTTTGTTATCTCAGAAGTGTTTTTGCATACTCGTTCCACAAGCTCTGCTATTTTATCGCCAAGTTTCTTGCCTTCATCTGCAATCAAATCTAATGATTTCTTTTTACTAATAACGAATGTTTCTTCTGCATTTTGCTTAATTTCTTCTATTTTCCCCATATCATAAGATCTTCCACAACAAGGACAAATAGATTGGTTTTCATCAAAGCTAAATGTACGTTTATTCACTCCTACCCATTCATTTCTAAGTTCTTGCTGTTTATCTTTTTTGTCTTTTATCTCACTATTTAATAAGTCGCTTGAAGCTGTTAATCTTGCTATGCAAGTTTCTAGTCCAGAAATGTTAAGAGCATTTACCTGCACCTCTTTTTCTGTTTCAGCTATCTTATTTTCAATATCCTTCAAAGGTTTTTGTGCTTCTTGCACTGCCTTGATTGTTAGTTCATTTTGCTTATTCTTCAATTCAAAAAGTTTATCTTGAAGTTTCAATTTTTCTTCATTTGCTTTTGAACTATCTGCAATTTGTTCTTCCAAGTGCTCCATCCCACCAACTATACTTTTTTTCTGGAATTCAAGTGTTTCTGTATCCACTTCCATAATAGAGTTATTGCATTCATCAATTCTAAAAGGAATGCTTTTCAGCTGGTCTTTTAGCTTTCCTATACTTGCCTTAGTTCTCTTGATAAAATTATCTATGCCATCTTGCATTTCATCTTTTAGAGGGCTAAGTGAAGGATTGTAAGAAACGATGTTTTCCTCTTCTGGTTCACCTGTAATCTCTAGCAATATTTTTCTTTGGTCTTGCCATTTTATGCTTGGAAAATATAAAGGGTTGGTAACCATCTTGAACAAATCTTCATTTGCAATACTATTGATTGTGGTTTGGTAATCTTTTAATTTCGTAGGTATTCCGTCCACTTCAAATGTTGTTTGAGTTCCTTTCAGTTCCGCTTCTGCTTGTCCTCTTTGTTTCACCCATTTTTCAGATAATGTCCTACTGAATGTTCTTTCATATCCATCTACATCTAAGATTGCAGTTACATTTGTTTCTAAGCCATGTAATACATTCCCTTGGCTATCTAGTGGCTGTACTTCAAAAGCACTTTTTCCTTGGCTATCTTTCCCAAAAAGTAGCCATAAAAAGCCATCAAATATTGTTGTTTTTCCTGTTCCATTTTCTCCAGTGATGTTTGTAATCTTTTCAAAATCAAAGCTTAATTCTTTTACGCCTTTAAAGTTCTTAAGAGACAATTTCTTTAGCAATATATTCATCTTTCTTTTCCTCCTCTTCCTCTTCTTTTATGATGTCCTCTGCGTGTTTTACAAAAGCTTTAACTGTGCTTAGGTCAACTGCATTTAAATATCTTGATATTAGGTTTTCAAAGAATTCTTTTTCTAGGATTCCTTTGAATTCTCCATCATCTGATTTGAGTTCTATTTTATTCCCAACTTTCATTTCTACTTCAAGAAAGCTGGAGAAATCAACTACTACCTCCATTTTCAAATCCTCCTTTGTGTGATATAATGTTCTTGAATTTTCTCTTTTTTGCTAGAAGAAGAACTTAGGTCTGCTTAATTCTTCCTCTAGCATTTTTCTTTCATATGCCTTTTGCTCTTCTGCTTCTAGGCTATCCAAGTAAGCTCTAAGATTTTTTTTGATGTGTTTTCCTCTTATCTTTCCTGTTACTGCTTCTCTTGAGATATTGTAAGCACTCCCTCTAGCATAGCCGAAGTCTCTTATCAATCTTTTAATTATTTCTTCACTCCCAAGTTCTGCATTTTCTTTGCAGAAAGCTATAGCTCT
>JABLTK010161938.1_pt1 | contig 23555 bp, 13 predicted proteins | sample 7160131 | NCBI WGS metagenome assembly JABLTK01 (sample SAMN14651221, study PRJNA627086) | human gut metagenome | isolation source: feces | host: Homo sapiens
ATCTATTCATCAAGTGCCGGCAGACCTTTTTACATCACAAATTACAGATACGGATATAACGAGGGCTTGTCAGATGAAGAATGTATGCAGGGACTTATAGAGGGACTTAAACTTGGTGGAATGCTCGGTGATGTCATGGGTGATACTTTTGACAAGACACCGAATGAGCTGACGAAGAATCCGATTGCTGTGGACAAGCAAAGAAAGCTGATTGAAGAAATACATAACATGGGCAAAGAAGTTCTGATGTCCTCGCATTTATATCGATATGCAGAAGCGGAGGAAGTGCTTGAAATTGCGTATGAGCATCAGAAGAGAGGCGCAGATATTGCAAAGATAGTGACGGCGGCAAACAGTGAGGAAGAAGAGGCAGAAAATATAAGAATAACAAGCCTTCTGAAAAAAGAGCTTAAAATTCCGTTTTTGTTTCTATCCGGTGGTACACATTATAAAGTTCACAGATTGGTTTCGCCAATGCTTGGCAGTTGTATGAGTCTTTGTGTGCAGCAGTATGATGAGCTTGCAACCAAATCACAGCCGCCCTTGCGGTTTGTGCGGTTTGTCACCGATAATATGGATTATACACCGGATAGGTGAAAATAATGAAATTGGAATATGAATTAATTAAAACCCTCGCTTTTGGTGTTGAATACGTAAAAACAGAAAATGATAAAATCATATTTTCACGATTTACAGAACAGGAAAGAAATTCTTTAAGCTACGGGAGGAATAACAGCTTTTCAACAGCCGGTGTGAGGATAGAATTTGAAACCGACAGTAAATATCTTAAAATTGCAACAAGTGTAAAAGAATCAAATCCGGACGGAAGAAATTTTTATTCGTTTGATGTATATTGCAACGGCAGCATGGTCGGACAAATAAAGAATTTCAATAATATGCCGCAATATCCGTACAAGAAATATAGTCTTTCCGACAGACAAAAATCTTTTTGCTTAAATGCAGGTTTAAAGCATATCTGTATCTATTTCCCTTGGTCTGTTCAAGGAATGATAAGAGAAATTGAGCTTGATGACGGAGCAATTATAGCTCCGATACGAAAACCAAGGAAGGTCATTATGTACGGTGATTCAATAACGCAAGGCTATGATGCCGCAAAATCATCTCTTTCCTATGCGTCAAGATTAGCCGATATGCTTAATGCCGATGTGATTAATAAAGGGATAGGCGGCTCGGTTTTTATGCCTGAGCTTACAAAACACAAAGGGAATATTATGCCGGAATTTATAACGGTTGCATATGGTACAAATGATTGGAAAGGCTCGGATTTTGAGGGTTTTAAAATTCGCAGTCATGCGTTTTGTGAAAATTTGGTGAATAATTACCCCAATACCCCGATTTTTGTGATTGCTCCGATATGGCGTGCCGATTATAATGAAATACATAAACTTGGGAGTTTTTCTGTAATTGCGGATACATTGAAACAAATTGCAGAGCACTATAAAAATCTGCACTTTATTGACGGCATAAATTTTATGCCAAAAGATACGGTATATTATCGTGACAGATATCTTCATCCTAATGATGAGGGGTTTGAATTATATACTGATGCCCTGATTAAAGAATTACATAAAGAAAGTTTTAAAAGGAGGAATTAAAATGAAAGCAATACTTATAAACAATGATAAATCATTATCGTGGAGCGACGTACCCGACCCGATTATAAAATCGGACGAGGTACTTGTGAAAATTGAAGCGGCGGCTCTGAACCGTGCCGATTTAATGCAGAGAGAGGGAGATTATCCGCCTCCTCCGGGATGCCCGGAATGGATGGGACTTGAAATTTCGGGAGAGATTGTCGAAGTCGGAGGAGAAGCGGAGGAAAAATCGGATTGGAAAATCGGGGATAAGGTATGCGCACTTTTGGGCGGCGGCGGATACGCCGAATATGTTGCCGTAAAATATGATATGCTTATGCCTGTGCCGAAAAACTGTACTATGGTCGAAGCTGCGGCAATTCCGGAAGCTTTCGCAACGGCATACTTAAATCTTTTTATCGAGGGAAAAATCAAAGAGGGCAACACACTTTTGATGCATGCCGGAGCGAGCGGACTTGCAAGCGTTATAATCCCTATGGCAAAAGCTTTCGGAATAAGGGTTATAACCTCTGTCTTATCCGATGAAATTGCAGACTCGATAAAGCATCTTAATGCCGACGTTGTAATAAATACCTCAAAAGAAAAAACAGCAGATGTTTTAAAAAGAGAACTTGAAAACGGTCATGGCGCAGACGTGATTATAGACTGCCTGGGCGGCGAGCATATGGGCGAGTGTCTGACGTATCTGACGCATGGCGCAAGATGGATAATGATTGCGGCTTTGGCAGGACAAAAGACGGAAATCGACCTCAAAAATATTTATGTGCGCAATGTAAGGATTATAGGCTCGACTCTGCGTTCGAGAACGCCGGAGGTTAAGGCGCAGATTCTTGCGGAGCTTGTGAAAAACGTGTTCCCGAAGATTGAAGCAGGGCTTGTAAAGCCGACGATTTATAAGACTTTCCCGATTGAAGCGGCGGAAGAGGCGCACGCCGTACTCCAAAGGGGAGAAAATGTCGGCAAGGTTGTTTTGACTGTAGGATAAAGGAGCTGTGAACAATGAATTTGGAAAAAACAGAAATACTGTTAAATAAAAAGCTGAATGAACGTGATTTTGACTCATATGAGGTCTTGGTATATGCCGGTGGAGAAAAAGAGTATTTGAATTCGCCGAATGTTAATAAGGATACATATTTCGATATTGCAAGCATGGGAAAAGTCCTCGTTACGTCAACGCTTGTTTTAAAGGCAATAGACGAAAATAGACTTGCTTTGGGCGATAATTTGGAAAAGTTTTTCGATGCTGTTCCAAATGACAAGAAAAATATAACGGTTGAGCAGCTGCTCACGCATACCTCCGGCATTGTAAGATACGAGATACCGCAGGCGGCGGCAGACGCAGGCAGCGACGCTGTTGCGGAATTTATATTGAACACGCCACTTTCCTTTGAACCGGGTAAGTCGCAGATATATTCATGCAACGGAATGATTTTGCTCGGATATATTCTTGAAAAAATATACGGTAAATCATTGGAAGAAATTTTTAATGAGAAAATAAAACAGCCGCTTGGGTATACAAGAAGTAAGTTTAATATCGCAATTGACGAACCAAATGCGGCTGTTTGCTACAGAACCGAAAATTTGGACGGTTTGGAGCATCCGTGGGACGATGAGAACATACGGATTCTGAAAACAAGCGCAGGTTCGGGCGGACAATTCTTTACGCTCGGCGATATTGAAAAATTTGCCGATGCCGTAATAGGAAAAAGCGAAGTGCTGTATTCGGAAAAAATATACGAAGCTGCGGAGAAGAATTATGTTGACGGCGTTGGTGAAGCGTGGGGTCTCGGCTGGCTTTATGTTGATGAAAACTATCATCAGATAGGAAAGCTGTTTCCGGTGGGAAGCTTCGGGCATTGCGGTCATACGGGAACGTCGATATTTTTCAGCCGCAAGAAGAATATGTATGTTATCATTCTGACAAATGCAACAAGGTTTTTGAATATGAAGAACAATTTCAAGGGCTATGATTACGGGCTGATTGAGAAAATGAGAGAAGAAATCCATAATGAAATATATAAAGACTTAAAGGAACAGGGAAAGATTTCGGTATGAAAAGCAAAAAAATAATAACGGACCTTATGTTTTTAACGGTCGGCTGTATTCTGCTGTCCGTTTCGATAAATGTTTTTCTGCTTCCGTATAAAATTTCGGCAGGAGGGATTTCTACGGTCGGAACGATATTGTTGCACCTGTTTGGTATAAAAATGTCGCTGACAAATTTGTTCTTTAATGCTGTGCTGTTTATTTTCGGGTATAAAAAACTCGGTAAATATGCAGTGGTACAAACAGCTTTGGGAATTATATTGCTGTCGATATTCTTAGAACTTACAAGCCATATTCCTGTGTATTCCCAAAATGAACTTATCGCTGTTCTGTCCGGCGGAATATTCATGGGCGCCGGTGTGGGTATGATTGTAAAAATCGATGCGTCCACCGGAGGAAGTGATTTTGCGGGACTGATATTAAAAAAGTTTTTTCCGCATATTTCACTTGCCAAACTTATACTTGCGATAGATTGTTTCATTGTTGTTGCGGCAGGGATAGTATTTAAGAGCTATACGGTAACATTCTATTCCGTTACAGCTTTATTTGTTTCATCGGTAGTGACGGACAAGATCATTACATTTGGAGATGATGCAAAAATGCTGCAGGTGTTTTCTGCGGAAACAGAAAAAATATCAAATTGCATTTTAAACGAATATGAGCGCGGTGTTACCGGTGTACATTGCCGCGGAATGTATTCTCATGAAGAAAGGCTCATGCTTTTATGTGTGATAACTCCGAAAGAGCTGCCGATTTATATGAATATGATAAAAGAAGCGGACAAAAATGCTTTTGTTATTATATGTGATGTTCATGAGGTTATCGGAGAGGGTTTTAAGCGAATATATTAAATGGGCTTTATATCAAAATAGTTATGGTAAAGAAAATCCTTGTAAAACAAGATCATTTTTGTTTCAGAAAGCGTGTATAATACGCTTTCTGAAACATTTGAAGAACAATAGTTGTTAATTTCTGTATCATATTTTTGAACACGCTTTCGTCTATATTATCTGCCTGATTGAGTCTTCAAATACTCCTGTGTTGTGCGTCCGGTGATTTTTTTGAAAAGCCTTGAAAAATATGCTATGCTTTCAAATCCGCATGAAAAACAACATTCAGTGGCAGTTTTTCCTTGTTGTAAAAGCTCAATTGCATGCTGAATTCGTAATTGGTTTATGTATTCAATATATGTTATTCCTACATTTTGTTTAAAAAATTTGCAAAAATGGTATTTGCTGAAATTAATTACTTTTGCGGCATCTTCAAGTGAAAATTTTGTGCAATAATTTTCGTTTGTCCAGTCTATAAGTTTTTTTAACTGTTCATTTTTGGATATGTTCATTTCGTTTTCGGATTTCAAATCAGCCCTTATTGATTTGTCAAGTACAGAAAAAAATTTAAGTACATTATAGATATTATCCTCAATGAAGTTTTGAGGATTCATCATATTTATAATATACATTACCGCTTCGTCGTAAATATCCAGTTTGTGCGGCAGACCGTCAACAAAATCTTTATCCCATGAGAAAATATATTTATAATTTATGAATTTCTCTAATTCACGTCTGTAAAATTTAAATACATATATAAGTCCCGAATTTTTGTTTATTCTGGTAGCATGGACACACTGCGGCGGTATTAAATATATTGAATATGGAGTTATGTTATATATTTGATTTGCAACGGTGACTGTACCGGACACTTTTTCAAACAAAATAATTTCATATGTATCGGAATAATGTATTGCTCCGTTATCACCATCGGGAGCAGAACGCTTTGATACTATAACAGGGGTATTGTCGTGGTTAAGTAATTCTTCTTTAAAAGCATTGGCAGTATAATATGACGCATTATCCTCAATAATTGTTTGTATCAGTTTTTCACTCACAATCGTAAAACCTCCATTAATTGAACTGTCACGGAAATCATAACATAAACAGCAATAAAAGTCAATGATAAATTTTAGGAAATCAAAAAACAAAGATATTTTTTAGGAAAAATTTACTAAATAAAAATTGTTGATTTGTATAAAATGAAAAACATTGCTAAAAAATCCTCTAAAATAAATTTTCGCAAATAAAAATGATGACAATATAGAGCAATGAAATAACAATATTGGATATGCAAAATAAAAAACTCTATGTTATAATCAAAGTGTAAAAATAAAGTAGCGGAAACAGTATGTCATACAACAAATAATACAAATTTATATGGAAAGCGGAGGAATGATAAGTGAGAATGTGTAACAAATTCGTAAGTGTTTTCCTAACAGTAGCAATGCAGCTTATGTGTATTCAGGGGATTTCGGCAGAGGAATCCTCGGCAGATTATGCATATGCGGATTTTGCAGGCGGTTCATCGGTTAATATGTCAGTTAACTGCCCAATGCAGTCAGTTGAGGTGGACGGTGTTCGGGCTGTAAAGACAAATAAGGCGTCAGATAATCTTTATATACTCTGTAATGTGAGTGATAAATTTTTATATGATGTGCCTTTGTATACTCCGGTTGACATAACGGTAGAATACTATGACGGTGGAAACGGATGCTTTGATATAAATTATGACAGTTATAATCCTCAAGAAGAATTCTATGTTGAAACCGATATATGGGAGTCTACAAAAAGTGCGGTAAAACTGACCGATTCCAAAACATGGAAAACACATACCTTTCATATAGAAGACATGAGAATGACTAACCGTTGCACGGGGGGAACGGATTTTAGAATTGCGGCGTGGGATCCTTTTATGGGTACTACACCGGAGGAAATTATTTTCAAATCGGTTAAGGTTGAAAAGTCAGAGCTTGACAGTCTGGAAAAGATTAAAAAGACGACTTTTGATGAACTTGCGAAGGTATATACGGACGAAGAAGAAATTTTATTTAAACAAATAACAGACAATAAAACGGATAAAGCAATAACGGTAAAATATGAGTTTGAATATTCCTGTGAAAATTCAAAAGAGGTGTATACATATACACAAGAAGAAAAATTTTCTCCAAAAGAAGAAAGAGAGATTACAATAAAGCTGCCAAACCCGAAAGTGTATGGAATTTACAGTTTAAAGGCAGTGTCAAAATCATACTATGATGATAATCCGAGTGAGGTATATGAATATTCGTATAGTGAAGATTTTTCAGTGAAAATGTCTATTCCGGAGAATGGAGCAAATTTTGACTACGGAATGTGCATACATCCTGTTGAGCATGGTCTCGGAACGGTTGACGAAATAGATCCGCTTGTAAAAAATGTGGGGGCAAAATTTGTGAGAGATTGCTATCGTTGGTCAAGCTGCGAAAGAGAAAAAGGCGTTTACAAATTTGATGAAACAGCAAAAGAGAAATTACTGAAAATTCATAATGACGGACTTGAAATACTTTTCATATGTGCTTTTACCAATCCTCTTTATGATAACGGCGGCACTCCGGTTTCGGATGAAGCAATTGCAGCGTACGCAAAATACTGTGCATTTATGGCAAAAGAATTAAAGGGAATTACTAATTACTTTGAAATATGGAATGAATATAATTATGGAGGTATGTTTAACCCAACAAATGAACCTCCGGAAACCTATGCGAAAATGCTCAAGGCGGCATATTCGGCAATAAAAGAAGTAAATCCCGATGCGGTTATTATCGGACTTTGCATGGGCGGAGTTTATCCCGAATGGGCAAAACGAGTTCTCGACTGCGGAACATATGATTATTTTGACGCATTAAGCCTGCATCCGTATGAATACACAGACGAATTCAGAGAATACAAATTCGCAAGCGATATAAATGAAATAAAGGATTTGATGAAAGACCATTCCAACGGTCAGCCGTTAAAACCAATATGGATTACTGAGGCGGGATTCACAACGGCGACAAACAGTGCAATGGGATTTTCAGATTTTGGTCAGGCAAAAAACACAATACTCAGCTATGCGTTTATGAAAGCATATGATCTGGCAGATAGGTATTTTCAGTATGAAATTTATCATTATGAGGGAAGAACAGATACAGAAGGGTGCTGGGGGTTGATTCGTGCCGATGTCGGAAAAGGTTACAAGCCGCTTAAAGCGAAACCTGCATATCTCGCAATGACTGCTCTCAATAATATAATAGGCGGTTCGGAATTTAAAAATGTTATTGCAGACGACAGATTTTACGCATTCAATTTTTACAATAACAGAATGAATAAAAATGTCGTGCTTGTTCAGTCGGGAAAAGGCGAGCGAATAAAGAACTATAACCTCGGCTGCAACTCGGCAGATGTGTACGATATGTACGGAAATAAATTAAGGACAATCATTTCTGACAATGGAATATACTGTATACCTGTAACGGAAACTCCAAAGTATATAGTAGGCGATTTTACGTCATTTGAGGAAACAGCTGAAGTTCCGCCGGTAACCGCAAAGGCGACGATTGCGGAGTGTACATCGGATGATGAGGTAGAGTTTGAATTTGAAAAAAATACAGATAAGGCTTTACAGATTGAGGTAACAGAACTGAAAAGTGCGGCGGTAAAATCAAATGAGGGATTTATAAACGGAAAAGCAAAGGTTATTTTGCAAATACAAAAGCAGGAAATAGAGGACGAGACGGTTGAAGTGACGATTAAAGATGATGACGGTAATATTTACTATAATCAGCAGCACACTCTCAAAATAAATCCTCCGACAAAAACAGATATAATCTCAGAGCAAGCAGTAGAAAATGATAATACACTGTGGCGTGTAAGAGTAAAGGTTACGAATAATTCAAATACAAAACCGCAGAACGGAAAAGTAATGATAACAAATCCGGATGATCTGGCACAGAAAAATGCCGTGAAGATTTTTACCGGACTTATGCCCGGGGAAACGATAGAATATTTGTTTAACCTTCCTAAAAAAGTGGTAAAGCAAACCATAAATCTTGCGGTGAAGACTGAACTGGAAAACGGCTATGTTTCTGAGGATACTTCGTTGTTGGACTTCGGTGTATGTACATATACGGATAAAAAGCCTGTTATTGACGGCGTGATTTCAAAAAATGAATGGAATGGGAGTTGGATTGGCGCTTCTGATGCGGCAGATATTAGGGAAATTCAGGATTGGCAAGGCCCTGATGACTTATCTTTCTCTAGCGTCACAATGTGGGATAAGGAAAACTTCTATTTCATGGGCATAGTAACCGATGATATAATGTCGGTTAAATACTCACCGCAAACTGCGTCATATATGTGGAAAGGTGATAATATTCAGTTTGCACTTGATGACAGAGATTATTCATATGATGTAACAATAGATGTATTTACGGAAATAGGACTTGCGCAGGTACCGGGTGAGGGCGATGTGGTATACAGATTCAAATCATTGTATAGTCTGCCTCAGGAAACAGAGGTGGAGAATGCCAAATTAAAAATTTCGCGTCATGATACATATACAATTTATGAATGTGCTATACCATGGTCGGAAATCTTTGATAGAGACTTCGTACCGAAGACAGACCAAAATCTGCGTTTTTCGGTTCTTGTGAACGATAATGACGGCAGCGGAAGACGCGGTTGGATAGAATATATGTCGGGTATCGGAGCAAAGAAGTCAGCGGATTTGTTCGGTACATTAAAGCTTGTCAAATAAAAAAAGTAAAAAACGGTGTGACCGTCGCCGTAGAAGCATACAGACAGCAGGTCGTGTGCACGGTCAGAAAAAAATAAAATATAGGAGTGATGTAAAAATGAAGAAAATCAGAAAAAAAATAGGTGTTCTGCTGTCAGCGTGCATTATTTTATCACTTACAGCAGTGGTGAATGTATTTGCTGAAAGCGATGTTGTTTATCAATCGGACTTCAACTCATACAGTTCTATTGAAGACTTGATTGAAAAAGGCAATTGGCGTGACGGTGAAACCTCCGGTGACAACTGGAAGCCCACGCTGTACGATGATACGGAAAATGGTGCAAAGTATATAAGAACAATCGGAGAACAGGGGATTATGTACGCTTTGCCGGAAACCATATCGTACGGCAGAGTTAAAATTACGGGTACAATGAGAATGACAGGCGGAAATTCAGCGCCTTTGTTTGAAGCTGTGCCTGAAAAGAAAACGAATAATCAGCCGTTGGGATTGGTTATGGCACGGATTGGCGGCGGAAATATGCATACACAGATGACTCCGGCAGATAAAACATTGGGAGCGGTTATGGCGGATGAATGGTATGATGTTTCCACAGTGCTTGACCTTGAGTCGGGTACATATAATGTGCAGCTTATATACAACGGTAATGTAGTTGCGTCATACCGCGGACTGGACAGTAATATTTTAGATGCGAAAGATGGGAGCAAGGTTACGACATTAAAGTATGTAAGACTGAGAAGCTGGGGCGGCACAACTGATTTACGCAGTCTGAAAATTGAGAAAATAGATAAAGAAACAAGCGATGACTGTGTAATTGCGTCAGAAAATTTTGAAGATCTTACGTACATAGCGGGACATAAAGGAAACAGCTATTTCAAGATAAGGAAAACCAGTGATTGGTTAGATGATGAAGATATAGCCTTTGTTAAGGAGGATGCAGTTTCGACATCAAGAGTTTTGAAAATGCTCCCCAACAATGGCTGGTCGGGAATTACCAGGACTTTTCCGACAATATCTGCCGGAAAATATAAATTCACCTTTGATGTCTATGTGAACGGTACGCAAATGATGATTACGGCAGTTCCAAGCAAAGGCGGCGATGGTTTAAATCTTGCTTACGTATCGGCAGATGGCGACATATGTCACACCAAGCGTTGGAAAGAGGCAAATAATGTAGTGGCAACTGCTCCGATGAACAGTTGGGTTACGGTTGAAAACATTATTGATATAAGCAATAAAAAAATCACATATATCGTAAAGGACGCAAACGGTACACAGATAGGAAAAACCGTTACGGTATCGGGATATGGAGCTATATCTGATGACGGTAAGCTGTCATCAGATGATTTCAACACATTCAGAGTTGTAAACTGGAATGCAGCAAGAGATGCTTATCTTGACAATTTCCGTTTGGAATATTATATCGAAAAACCGTCGCTTTCCGTTGACAGAATTTTAATGACGGATAAAGACGGTGAAACAATCACAAATTATGCGTCAAGTGTAACGCCGGCAATTAAGGATATTTCTCTTGATTTCGGCTGTGATCTAAAAACGTCGAGCCTTGAAGGTGCAATTACGCTTGCTCCGTCGAATGGAACACCTGTTGAATGTGACTATGAAATAGCAAATGGTAAATATATATTAAAACCAAAAGCACTTCTGAGTGCAAATACAAAATATGAATTAACTGTTGTCCCGACAGTATCGAATACAAACGGTGATATACTCGGTACGGAATTTAAACTTGAATTTACAACATCAAAGATTGACTCTGTAATAAGACTTAACGGCGCAACGATAAACGGGGAACAGTTCACAGCCCTCAGTCAGTTGACAGGCGGTGCAAAAATTGTTGTAAATACAGACGTAACAAATGCAGATACGGTTTCAAAGAATCTTATCTATATTGCAGCTTATTACAGCGGAAATCTGTTGAAGGATGTTGAAGCGAAAACAAGTGTAGCATCAGCAGGCGCTATTTCGGCAGAAGCACAGACATTTACCGCACCAACAGATATAACGGGCATTGATTCTGTAAAGATATTCCTTTGGGATACAAAAGAAAGCATGAAACCTTATTGTGAACCGATAGCAGTATCGTCATCGGCAAAATAATTCAGCACTTCATATAAAGGAGATACAATGAAAAATTTAGCAAGATTGTTATGCATAGTAATTACCCTCTCATTCACATGCATACCTGTTCGTGCCGCAGATGAAAAAACAGTAATTGAGATTCATAATACCGATATGTCGGAAAGCGGTGTGTATACAGATAAAAATGCGCCGGAATTCTATCTGCAAATAAATAATATTCGGCAAAACAAAGATACAGTATCTCTCGCATATACGGTGGAAAACCTTATTGATACCGGAGCTCCTGTTTGGAGCTCCGGCACAGAGGTTTTTTCGCTTGATGCAAACAGTACGGTGATTAAAGGAATAAAGCCGGAAATGCAGGGTAAGTTCGGCAAATTCAGTATAACCGCAAAGCTAACGGGTAGTTTTGGCACAACAGAACATTCGGTGAATTTTTCTGTTTCACATAATAATGAAAAAACGGCTGACGATGTTGGTTTCTCATGCCATTTCTGTACACTGGATGAGGATTACATCAACGGAAACAAGATGCTTCGCCAAAGCGGCAGCGGATATGTACGAGATGAAGTTCGATGGCATTATGTAGAAAAAGAAAAAGGAGTTTACAACGTAGACGAATATTACGAAAACCGTGTTAATGAAGTTGTAAAAAACGGAAACAAGAGCCTTTTGATTCTATGTTTTGGAAATAAGTTATATGAAAAAAATGAGGGTGAAGCAGATATCGTAATACCGCCTATGCCGGTTACGAAGGAGGGCATTGCTGCCTATGCGAGATACTGTGGTTTTATGGCAGAACATTTCAAAGGCAGAGTAGATGCGTTTGAAATCTGGAATGAGCCGGAAACGCCATGGTTTGGCGGTGGAATAGAAAAAACCGGTACTCAGTATGCGGAGATTGTAAAGGCGGCATATACGGCTATAAAAAATGCAAATCCCAATGCACTTGTTGTTGCGGGAGCAACCTCTACACTGGCGGGAACCGGTACGGTCAGATTCATGAAAGAATTTCTTTCGGTTGAGAACATAGGAAATTATTTTGATGTTTTATCATTCCATCCGTATGTTTCTTTTCTTGACGGAAAGTATTATTCCGATGAGGCGCCGAACATTAACCATAATTATGATTTTAAAACGCAGCTTAGTATGGCGGAAGGATATTTAAAAGATAACAATATGGATAAACCGATATGGCTTACAGAATTCGGTACATCTACATATGAGTCGGAAAAAGGATACTCGGAACGGCAGCAAGCAATAAATCTTGCCAGAACTGCCGTTATGGCAAAGAGCCGAAACAGTGTGGAAAAAATCTTTTTTTATAATTTTATCGAAAAAGGCAGTGATAAAACGGATAAGGAGAGTATGTTCGGTGTTGTTACACAAAATATGAATCCGAAACCGGCATATATTGCGATAAGTAATCTTAATTACCAACTCAATGGCGCTGACTTTGTAAAAGCTGATGCAAAAGAGGATAACACAGAAAGAAAATACTCTTATTATCAGTTCAGAAATGAGGACGAAAACAAAGACGTTTTTGTTTTTTGGACAAACAAAAACAAAAATTCATCAGCAAGATTGAATATTGAAAAAAAATCGGGAAAAACGTCCCTAACGGCATCCTCCGACGCTATACCAAAGCTCACGATTAATCTTGATTCCGACAGTTATGCAGAGTTTTATGACATATACGGAAACAAGCTTACAAACTGGGATTATGGTAAGGATTATTATTTATCGGAAAGTCTGCTGTATGTTGTGTGCAAAAAAACAGAACGTGAACCGATAGTTAATATTTCTTATGAAAAAAACGGTATCAATGTAATTGGTGAAAACATAAAGCCGGGTGAATTAGTTACAGTGACAGCAAAAAACGAAATTAAACCGGACAAGCCGCTGTGCTATATAGATCAGACAACGGCAGATGAAAACGGAAAATTTGAATTTAAATTCAGAGTGGAAAACGATGAGTTTTACTCGGTATATGTGTATAACGGAGCAGACATGAAGAATCTGTATAATCCGAACGCAGAGTATGAAATGGAAATATCATATCTGATAAATAATGTTCCGTGCATTGATTTGTCAGAATTAAAGAACGGTGACAAAGTCAGAGCTGTTTTGAATATACAAAAGAAAAGCGCGGACGATGATTTAACATTTTATGCTGTAATGAGGACTGAAAATTCATCTGTGATTGCAATAGATATGGCAGATATTATATGGGATAATGAAAATAAGTCGGAAATCAGCATGGATTTTGCGGTGGAAAACGGCAGTTTAATCACCTCGGCAGATTATTATCTTTGGGATAATAGTCAAAGAGCGGTTATACCAAATACAAAAATAGCGAAATAAGATTTTCTTGTAAAGGCAAAAGGAGCAGTGACATGAAAAAAATAAAAATCGGAATAATGACGGCAGCGGCGGCATTATTGTTTGTATCGCCTGCATTTGCGGAACCGATTCCGTACAATGTTGATTATGATTATCTAAACAATAGTCTTACGGTAAGCGGAGAAAATTGTATTGACGGTGACTTTATTACAATTCAGATTATAAAAAACGGCAAGAATTTTGATAACTTTGAATATACCGATTTGCTCTATGGAAATCAGTATACAGTGTCAGATAAAAAGTATAAGTTTGTCATTGATTATGATGTGCCGAGCGGTGTGTATAATGCTCGTATTGCATCGTCGGGCAATTATGAAGCAACTGATGTTAAAATGATTATTTCTTCCGCAGATGAACTGGAAAAGATATATGCTGCATTAAATTCCGCGGCAAAGGCAGATAACACGGAAGAATTCAGACAAATTGTAAATGATAATATTGCGGCGCTGACAGCGGAGGCGGAAAGTTCCGATACGCTCACTAACGATGATTATTTTAAATATGTCAAAGAAAATGAGCTTAAAATTGAAAACATTGACGCTAACACAAAAGTATTGAATACGTTTTTGATTGCGGAACAATTAAATGAGGGAAAGCTGACTAATGTTATACCAAAAATTGAAAAGCTGTATTTTAAGAATGAAAATATAAAAACAGACTGTAAAAATACACTGGGAGAACAGCAGAAGCAGATATATTTCACCTCAAAGATTTCAAATAGAAAAATAAGTAATCTCGATGAATTTAACGCAATGTTCCAAGAGGGAATTATTCTAACAAGTGCAAGATACGGAACAGGTTATGGTGAACTCCAGGGAATGGTTACAAAATACGGCAGTGCGGTTGGTATAAACAGTCCGACATCAGATGCAAATGTATATAAAAAACTCATGGGCAGAGATTACGTAGATAAAAATGCTTTTAAGAATGCGTATACCGCTGCTATCTCGGAGGGAAATAAACAAAACACAGGCGGCGGGGGAACATCTTCCTCCGGCAGCAGAGGTTCAACAACGACGGCATCAACGGTTGTTTCAACTCCTATGCCTACGGTGAAAATTGTGTTTGAGGATATAGATGGTGTTGACTGGGCGAGCGAAGCAATTATTGCTCTTGCAGATAAAGGTATAATCAACGGTAAAGAGCCAAACAAGTTTAAACCGAATGCAGAGATCACCAGAGAAGAATTTGTAAAAATTCTTGTAGGGGCAATGGGATATTCTGAAAACAACTATACATCAAATGTATTCAGTGATGTAAAAATATCTGATTGGTTCTGCGGCTGGGTGAATACAGCATATGAAAAGGGAATCATAAGCGGTATGGATGATGGTAGTTTCGGGGCAGGAATGAATATTTCACGTCAAGATATGTGCGTTATGCTGTGCAATGCTTTAAAAATTAAAGGGGTACAGCTTACGGAAGGTCAGATTCCGTTTGATGACGAAAAAGAGATTGCCGATTATGCTAAAACATCGGTCGGAAGTCTTTTCGATATGAACGTGATAAATGGTATTGACGATACACACTTTGCACCGAATGGAAATGCTACAAGAGCACAGGCTGCAAAAATAGTATATGCGGTTTTAGATCGACTAATATAGGAGGGCAGATAATATGAATAAGCTTTTTATAAGATTTATCAGCTATGTTACTATGTGCCTTATGCTGATAAATGCAGCAGTGATACCATCGGCAAGTGCTGCGGAAACCGATTTGTCTGCGGAAAATATGACTCCGCAGCTGAAAAGGGTAATTGATGTTCTGAGATATTTTGAGTTTATACCCGATTACTATGATTATAATACCAATCTTTCCGAAACGGCGTCAAGAGCTGATTTTGTCGCTGCTGCAGCAAAGCTTGTAAAGCAGACAACATACAGTGGTGGAGATACGTATTATTACGATGTACCTCAGACATACTGGGCATACAACGAAATATGTGCGCTTACACAGGCGGGAGTGCTAAACGGTTCGGAGGATAAGCTTTTCAGACCGAATGATAAGATAAAAAAAGCAGAAGCATATAAAATACTTCTGACAATTATGGGCTATAAATCATATGCGGAAAGTGACGGGGGATATCCTAACGGTTATCTCAACAGAGCATATAATATAGAACTTAATGAGAATGTTTCAACATCAGAGTTGGTTACACTTTCCGATATGTTTGAAATGCTTTATAATGCAATGAAAATAAATGTAATGCAGACTACCGGGGTAAGCGGCGGTTCTGTTGAATCCTCGGTTTCAGACAAAGATACACTGATGTCGGTATATTATAACGTATATTATGGCAGAGGTACGGTAACCGGCGCTGAATATATCACCACAGACGGAAACACGTTAGCACAAAAAGATGATGTAAAGATTGATGATGAGGTTTATAAAAGCGACGTGGCTCTGTTTGAAAATTTTGGTGAAGAAATTGAGTTTTTCTATTTCAGCAACAACGACGGGGACGATAAGCGAATACTTTGGGCAGCCTCGATGGGAAAGACTACAAGCATTAATATAGTAGCAGATAATGATACGTTGTTTGATAAAATAGATTTCAAACTTACATACCATGACAATAATAAAAAAAGAAGTATTAGATTAAGTCATGGCATAACTGTTATATATAATGGTGGGGTTGTGTCTGAGGAGATAGACAAGATTTTTAATCTGCCCCGATATGAGGCGAAGATTGTACAAAATAAAAATGGAGAGTATGCAATTGCGATTGTTAAGTCATATGAAAATATTGTTGTAGATAAAATTGATTCCGAAAACATGATTGTGTATGATAAAAACAATCCAAACAAAAGTGTTCTTTTTGATGAAAATAAATATGATAAACTTACTGTGAAGATGCACGGTCAAACGGAAATGACATTTTCAGATATAAAAACAGAAGATGTTTTAAGTGTATATAAATCACTGGACGGCAGATATATGGAGGTTTATGTAAATGCGGAGCAGATAACGGGAATTATACAAAGCATACAGCCGGAGGAAAACGGGAATGTAATTGTTATAGATTCAATTGAGTATTTTATGCCGCAAGAATCTGCCGTAAGCAATTATAAAGTAGGCGATAATGTATCGGTATATCTTGATGTAAAAGGTGAGATAGCTTATTTGCAAAAAATTTCCGGTAATGAGTTTGCGGCATATCTGATAAATGCTTTTAAAGAAAGCTATGAAGATTATTTTACCGTAAAGCTGTTTGACGAAACCGGAAATATGCGGTATGTAAAATCTGTTCAAAAGACGAAAATAGATGGAAAGACATATAAAGATGCAGATGCTGCTTTAAAGGTATTGAATGGTATTCCCACATTAGCTATGATTAAAACTGACACAGATGGAGCTATTCGGGAAATAGATACGCCGAACTTTAATAAAGATTATGAGAATGAAGATTCTCTATCGGTAAATATTGAACGCGGAAAGAACCTTCTGTTCAGAGATATGGGTAATCTGGGAAGACATTCGATGCTCAATAGTCAGACAAAAATTTTTGTGATTCCTGATGAGAGCTCTGTACAAACAGCGGAAGATACGGATTTTGCAATAATAAACTATAAACAGATATCAAACGATACAACAGTTGACGCTGAAACTTATAAAACAAAACAACGTGTAGGGTATGAACAGTACGTATTGTTGCGCAATTACTCTCGTATTGACTATACTGCCGAGTTGCCGGTTGTTGTAGAAGGAATATCCAGTACGGTAAATAAAGATAATGCGGTCGTTGAATGTATTAACGGATTCCAAGGAAACAACAAGGTGAGTTTGGAAGCAAGTGAGGAATTTTCTTTTTCGCAAAAAGGTGTTTCAAAGGGAATGGTAATAAGTCTCAGAAGAGACAATGCAGGTGAAATCAACGATTGCGTGATTATTTATGATTACAACAATAAAGAAGAATATACAAATGTAGGAGGGGATAACAGCAGTTATGCATTCAGAATGGGGTACGTAACCGATATGGTTGACGGTGTAATTAAAATAGGAACAACACCGGGAGCTTTTGATATTGCAAACTATACGTCAAATGTACCGGTTATTGTGGTTAATACACATGAAACAAAGAACAATATTCATATAGGCACGATAAATGAGGCTGCTACATATTACAATGTAGGAGATGAGTGTTCATCAGTGGTTATGTTTACAAGATGGACAGGACCGAGAATGTTCATTATTTATAATTGAAAAACGAGGGTTATTTAATGTTATCAGAAGAATACAGGAGAAAGTTAGAATATTATATAAAAAATATTCCCAAAAGATTGTATAAGCCGATAGAGGAGGTTAAATTCAGCGGATTTTTTACATATGATAGGCTGACAGCAGAAGAAGCGGCTGCAAGAGGAACAACACCGTTAGCTGACGGAACAAAATGGGGAAAAAAGTGGGAATACGGTTGGTTTTTTGCAGAAATTAATATTCCTCAGGAATTAAAAGGTAAAAGAATCGCATTTACGGCAAACTTGGGTGAGGGTGTTGTGTTTGTAAACGGCAATGTATATGGAGCGCTTGATAAGGAACACTCATATATAACATTGACAAGGTGTGCAGATGGCGGCGAAAAATATAAAATTGCAATGGAAATATACGCTGGACATGATGGATTAAAATATAGTCTTGACCAGGTACACAGCAGATTCGTAATGAGTGAAAGTGATTTGGAGGAATTTCCTGAAAATATTACTCAAAGAGTTGTCAGAAACGGGGCCTTTGGGGTGTTTTACGATGATACATTTGCTTTGCTGATGGATATAAAAACTCTGTATGGGTTAAGTGAGAATTTAGATGTAAATTCATTAAGGAAGGCTAAAATTGATAAGGCTTTGTGCAAGATGTGCGATGAAGTTGATATTGAACTTCCTGATGCAGAATTTGCAGAAGCGGTAAAATCAGGCAGTGCAATATTAAGTCCTATGCTTAAATGTACAAACAGTTCTTCTGCTCCGACTGTTTTTGCAATCGGGCATTCGCATCTTGATCTGGAATGGCTGTGGACAAAGAACGAAACACGCAGAAAAATTGCGCGTACGGTAGGAAATCAGTTAAAACTGCTGGACGAATATAACGATTATAAATATATTCAAACACAGCCATGGCTGATTGAAACTTTAAAAAATGAATACCCCAAACTCTACACGGAATTTAAAAAGGCTGTTAAAGACGGTCAATTTATCGTAGAGGGCGGAATGTGGGTAGAGGCAGATGTAAATCTTCCGTCGGGCGAGAGTCTGATAAGACAATTTATATTTGGCAAGAAATTCATAAGAGATGAATTCGGATATGACAGCAAAATTCTGTGGCTGCCGGATATATTCGGAGTATCTGCGGCGCTCCCTCAGATTATGAACGGCTGCGGAATAAAATATTTTATGAATGCAAAAATAAAATGGCAATATAATGGCGGTGAAGAATTTCCGTATAGCAGTTTTATGTGGCAAGGAATAGATGGTACTGAAATCCTTACAAATCTTACGCAAGAATACGCAACAGAAATGACACCGTCAAAAATCTTTGAAAAATGGGGCTTGAACAAAGAGAAAGCAGATGTTCCAATATGTCTGTTCCCTTACGGACACGGTGACGGTGGGGGCGGAGCTACAAGAGAACATCTGGAATATTTAAAACGCGAGAAAAATCTTGAAGGAATGCCGAAGGTTATATCAGAAAACCCTGTCAATTTTTACGAAACGCTTGAAAATGAGTGTGAAATTAATAAAAAATATGTCGGAGAATTGTATTATTCCGCACACCGCGGTTCATATACTTCGCAGGCGAGAACGAAAAAACTTAACAGGAAAAGTGAGTTTGCTCTGCGTGATGCAGAAATGTGGCAGGCATTGCTTGAAAAGAATTTAAAAGCAGAAACCGATGAGCTTTGGAAAAGAGTATTATTTAATCAATTCCATGATATAATTCCCGGAACAGCGATTACTGACGTATATGAACGTGTGGAGAAAGATTTAAAACAGGTGGTTGCGACAGCAGAAAGTATTTCAAAAGAAGCTGAAAAAAGTATTGTAAGTGAAAATGATGAATACATTACTGTTTTCAACTCACTTTCGTGGGACAGAGAAACTTTTATACAGTTGCCCGATGGGTATACTTCTGCTTATGATACTGATGGCAAAAAGATGATGTCGCAGGAGATTAATGGAAAAGCCTTTGTCATGGTCAGTGTTCCATCATGTGGATTTAAGTCTTATCGCATGGGACATGAGCCGATTCAAAAAAAGCAAAAGAAAGAAATTTGTGTACTTGAAAATGATCTTATCAGAGCGGCTTTCAATGAACAGGGCAATCTTATAAGCGTAAAGGATAAGGGAAGCGGTATTGAATATCTGGAAAAAGAGTCCAACATATTCAGAATGTATAATGACGCTCCGACATTCTTTGACGCATGGGATATAGATAGCTTTTATGAAAATATGGAAACAGGGATTTGTGAAAATGCAGGAATTAATCTTTTGTATAATGGCGAATTGGAGTCGGCGTTGCAAATCAGAAAAAAAATAGGCAATTCGGAGATTGTGCAGAGGGTTAGTTTACAAAAAGACAGCAGACATATAGATTTTGAAACAGAAATTGATTGGCAGGAAACACACAAACTATTAAAGATTGATTTCAATACAAATCTGCAAACCGATGAGATTGTTTCGGAAATTCAATACGGATATATCAAGCGTCCGAACCATAAATCAAGACAGTATGATGCAGACAGATTTGAGGTATGCCAGCATAAATGGTCTGCACTTGCGGAGGGCAGACGAGCAGCCGCAATATTAAATGACAGTAAATACGGTATAAGTGCAGATGGAGGAAGAATGAGTCTGACAGCTTTGAAAGCATCTGCAAGTCCTGCAAGAAAGGCTGATAGGGGAGTTCAGAAGTTTACATATTCGTTTATGCCTGTTGAGGGGGCTTTTGTCGATAGTGACGTAATCCGTAAAGCTTATGAACTTAATTGTCCTGTTTCTGTATGCGGAGGATACAGTGAAGAAAAATCTATGCTTACGCTGTCATGTGACAACATAATTGCAGATACGGTTAAGCAGGCGGAGGACGGCAGCGGAAATGTTGTGATTCGTTTGTATGAGTCGAAAAAAACACGTACAAGTTGTGAAATCAAATTAAATTTTGAAATCGAGAAAGCGTATCTTACAGACATGCTTGAAGAGAATCCACAGGAGATTGCAACCTGTGGCAGTGTAATTAAATTGGATTTTAGAGCGTTTGAAGTAAAAACACTCAAAATTATAAAAAAATACGAGGAGGACACAAAATGAAAACTATGAAGGTTAAAAAAATTGCAGCGTTACTTATGTCATCAGTAATGATTGTGGGGGCATGCGCTTCTTGCGGAAAACAGGCGCAAGATAAGGACAAAGACGGAAAAACGGTTGTTACCGTCGGAAGTTGGCCTACAAGAGAGGGAAAGGACAAAGAAAATATTGAGGCAAGAAAAGCACGCTTTGAGGAAGCGAATCCTGATGTAAAAATTGAACCCGATGCATGGTCGTTTGATTTGAAATCATTCTATTCAAAAGCAGCAGGCGGACAACTTCCAATACTGTATAATGCAAATTTCACAGAAGTATCGCAGATTATAGGAGCGGGATATTCGTCAGATATTACAGATACTTTAAAAAAGCATGGTATATATGATAAGATGAATAAGGCAGTGCTGGATGTTGTATCAAAGGACGGCAAGGTTTACGCATTTCCGTCTATGGCGTATGCACTCGGATTGGCATATAATACGGAAATGTTTGAAAAAGCCGGACTTATGGAAGCAGACGGAACTCCGAAACAGCCGAAAAACTGGGATGAGGTTGTAGAGTTTGCGGTTAAAATAAAACAAGCGACAGGTAAGGCAGGCTTTGTATTTCCGACAGCGGAGAATAACGGTGGTTGGCTGTTTACGTCACTTGCATGGAGTTTCGGGGCAGATTTCATGAAACAGGGCGATGATGGGAAATGGACAGCATGCTTTGACAGTGATGAAGCAGCGCAGGCTTTGCAGTGGATAAAGGATTTAAAATGGAAGTATGATGTTTTGCCGTCAAATACATTAATAAACCATGCAGAATTGTTTAAATTATTTGGAGTAGGTGAGGCAGCAATGGTTATATCGGCAGGAGATGTGCCGGAAAAGGTTACACAGTATGATATGAAACCGGAACAGTTAGGTATCATGGCAATGCCGGCAGGTCCAAAAAAACATGTAACATTAATGGGCGGAAAGATTTTTGCTGTTTCCGATAAAGCAACAGATGATCAGATAGATGGCGCTTTGCGTTGGCTGGAAACGGTATATTTTCCCGATGCTACCGATGAATTTAAGAATAACAAGGAAAATTCGATGAAGCTTGATCTTGAAAAGAATCAACTGGTTACAATTAAGAATATGTCGGTGTGGAACGATGATTCCGAGGCTGTTAAATTTGAAGAAAAACTCAGGAATGAGAACGCAAACGCTAATCCGAATCATGTAAAGTTGTATAATGAATTTATGACCGATATGGGTGACTGTGAGCTTCGTCCGGAAGAACCGGTATGCGCACAGGAACTTTACGGAGTATTGGATTCTTGTATCCAGGAGGTTCTTATTAACAAAGATGCCGACTGCAAAGAGCTTCTGGCAAAAGCAAATTCGGATTTTCAGAAAAACTATCTCGATAATTTAGACTATTAATAACCGAAACATGCCGAGGACTTTCTGTCTTCGGTATGTTTGGCAACAAAAGGGAGAATGAAGATGAACATACTTGAATCAGATGCAAAAAAATTAAACAGGCTAAAAAGGAAAGCTCGGTTTCGCAACGAGTTAAGTGCATGGATATTATTTTTGCCTACCGTTATTGTGTTGTATCTGCTAATATGGCGCCCGACAGTTCTCGGTGCTGTCTGGTCATTCTTTAAAATGAATGCTTACACACCGGGGGATTTCTGTGGGCTGGATAATTTCAGAAAGGTAGTCACACATACACAATTTTTGCCTACTTTGTGGAATACCATAAAGTATGTGCTTTGGTCTTTGGTAATAGGTTATTTGCCGCCGGTGATTATTGCGGTAATTGTCAATGAAATGGTTCATTTTAAAAGCGGATTTCGTTTGATGATATATTTGCCGGTAATTATACCCGGGATTGCTGCAATGCTTATGTGGTATTACATATATTATCCGGATCAGACGGGATTGTTAAATATGGTTTTAGGAAAGCTTGGGATTGGTGCATATGGTTGGCTGAATGAATCTAAGTTTGTAATCCCGGGAATAATTATATATTCATCATGGAAAGGCATGGGATCCGCTATGCTGCTTTATTATGCAGCGGTACAAGGAACATCTGCGGAGCTTTATGAGGCTGCTTTAATTGATGGTGCAGGAATGTGGAGCCGTGCATGGAATGTGACAAGACCACAGTTGGAAGGGATATTGCTGCTGAATTTTGTAAACCAGATAATAGGCGTATTCCAGATAATGCAGGAACCGCTGGCAATGACATCAGGGGGACCGAATGGAGCTTCGACAACTCTTGGATATCAGATTTATCAGTATGGATTTAACAGCGCTGGTAAAGGAACGGGACAGGCGATGGCTCTCAGTATGATAATGTTTTTAATACTTATAGTGTTTACTATGTTTTATTTCCGGCTCAATAAGCGGATAGAGGACAGATATGGTAGTGTAAAGTAGCATATGAAAAAAGAAGTGTGTTAAAACCTACCGTCACCCTTGACAGCTTAGGCAAAACAATGCTTGAAAT
>JABLTK010009073.1_pt1 | contig 23511 bp, 41 predicted proteins | sample 7160131 | NCBI WGS metagenome assembly JABLTK01 (sample SAMN14651221, study PRJNA627086) | human gut metagenome | isolation source: feces | host: Homo sapiens
AAAAGAGCTAAGTCGGGTTGGTGTAGTGGCTATCACGCTCGCTTCACACGCGAGAGGTCGCGGGTTCAATCCCCGCATCCGATACTTTTCTTTTTCCATTCCTTGAACAAACAATTAAACTAGTAAGAGGTAATATATAGGGCTTGATACCATCAATAACCTTCACTAACTTCTGCTGGTTATCTTTGCAAATGGCTGCATTAGGCTCATAGAACTTCGTTAAACGATCATATGCCATTAAACTATTCTTCACACCTTCAAGAGCAGTAGAGCGATCCACAAAACGTTTATCACTTTTCATAGCATTCATAAAAGCTGAGATATCTTGGTTAATTCGTTCCATGTATGTAGAATACGTTTCGATCGTAGAGATCGCATGTTCGAATTCAACTCTACACGGTTCAAAATACAGTGGGAATCGATTCTCTGCATCTTTCGTACTCTCAAATATGACAAAGTCAGTGACAAGATAGAACATCATGCTCATCATATTCTGAGCTTTTGTAAACTTATCATCTGCTGTATTAATCATATTGGAATATTCATGTTCACTCATCATCATTGCATTATACAGACTTAGTGCATTTTCTTCAACAGGACATGGAATTGTCATTACCTTGGTAAGAAGAGGATAGCCAACAGGAATTACTAATTTGAAGATATTGCTGTCCTTCAATGAATACCAATTCGATAATTTGGTTTCTTCTTGGTTGATCTTGGTAATCGCAGTTCGGAATTGGTCTAGGTAAGTAGGAAGCGTTGTTCGGAAATATTTTCTCAAGTCCTCATTGTATCGAGAAGGATAACGATTCATACTTCTCTCCACATCAGCCATCAAGTCATCCACTTCTTCCAATGAATCCGTAAAGTTCTTCTTCTCTTTCTCATAATCCTCTTTACATTTATCAAAGAAATGTTCTTCTTCCTTTTTATGCAATTCCAGAATTTGCTTGTTATAATATTCGGGAATTCCCGCTTTCTGTTCACCTGACCCCAACTACTGTTTAATCTCATTACAATCACATACAGCAACAAAATAATCACTATACTCCAACATTGAAAATGCTGATTTGCGACTTTTCTTGAATCGATGAACTAATGTCGATGATTGCTTTTTGACATATTCCTGGTATTCCTCTTTTCGTTTCTTCAGTTCTTTACCAGCTTCTCCTCCAAATAACTCCGAAAATGAAATGTCAGAATCAATCAAGTGAGTTTCATCACACTTGACAAGAATCTTATCCGGAAGATGATAGACAAACTCACTCCCAGGAATAGTACTTCTCTAGTACTGATCACAAATACACACTCTATACACGAATGAGCCATTCTTTGGAAATAATAGCTGATTGCCTTTTGGCTTCAGGCTCAATTTCATTCAAAATCGGATAAATCTCCCTTACCACAGAAGGGGAGGTAATCTTGCGAATCTCATCCACAATCCCCTAGAAATCACAATTAGTACCATCAAGTACGTCAAATCGTGATAAACAAGAATAAGCTATACCAGTACCATGGACCTCAACATTATCCAATTGCTCCTTCGACATATAACCTTCATAATAAAGAGCCTGAGCAAAACAAAGGTCTCGCATAGCTTTAGAATGCTTTGCGTATTCATTGAACTCGTCCGAACATCGAGCTAAGGCCGAAACTGCGTTGTCATAAAGACGCTTTGCTCCCATAAACACCACAACATAAGTGTTTTTGTTCTTCATATAGAGACGACGTGCCTTGACCGCCTTCAAATACTGCATCTGGGCAAGTAGTAAGTAACGGAACTAGAAGTAATTTCAATTCAAGTAACACAAACGAATATAAGAGAAGAAGTCTGTAACTCCGGAAGAGTATTCTGATCGGAATACATGAATGAGATCTCGTTGATAATTACTTGAAGTAAATTGGCTCCAATCTGCAGACTTGCTACAGCCTCATCAATCCTCTCAACTGTTAATGAGGGCTATCTCTTATTCAATCCATTAACGGCTACATTCACTGCAACATATCCTTTCTGAGAATAAAGAGCAGCGAGGTTGTATACTACAGCAGCCAGTTCGATAACCAGGCTTGAAGTCGTTATACTAGGCTTCGAAAAGGAATTGGATGTCCATTTCACAGAAACTTTCGAGTCCTAGAATCAATAAGTGCAAATAGTGGTACACTATATTCAGTACATGGGAAATCCTTTACAATAGCTACCAGTGCCTTATAGTAGGATTCCAGGGTATCCATGTCAGCATCACTCTTAAAAGAAGTAACTGATACAATTGCATTTCTCCTCTTCGTCACAACATCGAGAAGTTTCGTATATTCAGATTTATTATCCTAAAAGTTAAGATCATGGTTGGTACTGACAGGATCAGTGTAACGATTGATAATAGGAACGAGAGCCTTCTTTAGATCGAAGCTTTTCGTAGACAGGCAAGTCAAAGATAACATTATTTGATTCTTCAGGCAAAAAGAGCAATCTCAATACCTAATCCGCCGTTACTAATAGATTCCCGTGATTTTCCATTAGAAATCAAGTCGAACTAGTGAGTCACTATCTTCATATTACCTGATGTTTCGATAGGCGGGCATTCACTTTGATGGTGTATGGCAAGATAATTTGAAATACTGTGTGAGAGTCCAAAACCATTTTTCCCTTTTAATTTCGTTGCTCTAGATCTTTATTCTTTCCATCTATTCCTTTTCTAAGACTCTTAAGAGAGATCATCATTTCCTTCACATACCATATATAAAGGAATGGTTCCATGTATTATTTGTTTTTAATTACATAGTCGGGCGCAAAGACCGGAAAGATGTTGAATTACGTGAACTACCGTATGCGTGTAGTTATTAAGGAAAAGTGCGGCCGTTTGATTGGATTTGTTAATTCATAGTCGTACACTCGTTGGTACTCTTATGGCTTTCGATAAACACATGAACCTGATTTTGGGTGATTGCGAAGAGTTCCGAAAGATCAAATCAAAAACTGGAGCTGTTGATGCAAATGGTTTGTTGTTTAGAGTGGTTTTGATAAGAAGGAGTTATTGAAGAGCGTGAAGAGAAGAACACACTTGGATTAGTACTGCTGCGAGGTGAACATATTATATCTCTCCAAATTGAGGGTCCTCCTCCACAGGATGTGTGCTTTGTTCTTGTTTTTCATTTCTAGCTTCCTACGCAAATGGCAGCTGCTGGTCCAGGTCGCAGTCGTGTTGCTGGAAGAGGAATGCCTGCTGCTCCGCTCACTTCGGCTCCTCAAGGTCTTGCAGGTCCTGTTCGCGGCTTAGGAGGTCCTGGTTCCAATCTTATGACTACCGGTCAAGTGATTGCAAGTGCTCCTGTCACCGGAAGTCGAGCAAATATCCCTGCTGGAATGCCTACAGGAATGCCTCGAGGTATGCCTATGGGAATGCCACCTATGGGAATGCCACAGATGGGAATGGCTCCCAGACCTGGAATGATGGCGCCTGGTATGCCACAGATGGGGATGGCTCCAAGACCTGGCATGATTCCCGGAGCACCGAGACCTGGTATGATTCCTGGAGCTCCAAGACCCCAATAGTATCTATATATTGTCGTTTTTCTTGTTTCTTCGTAACACGACAATATCCCTTCAAATCGTGTTTCCATTTATTCTTTGTAATAATGTCCATAGAATGTAACGAAATTGAAGGAGAGATTGTCTTTGAAAGCGAGATGAAGAAGAAGGGCCGTGTCACTCATTTCTGGTTTAAACGGTAATACACTATGGAGTTGATTAAGTACAGATGGATGATTTTGACGGGTTCTGGCAATCTCTATTCACGAAGAATTAAATCCAAGAAGCAATCGCTCAAATTACTATTCAAAGTTGAAAGAGAGACAAAATTGCACTACTTCTTGCAGTTTTCTTTGTGATGTATGTTGATCCTCAGATCCTGTGTCATTCAAATGAAAACAGGAAATGGACGAATGTTTCAAATGAAGGCACCCAATCCTGTTACAATGCAGAAATGGGTGCAGCATCTCCAAAATGAGTTGACTGTTACAAGTCCATCAACAACGTATTCCCTTGGTGCCGATCTAGTTTCTAGAAAACGGAAGAACCTCCATCTTGATACAGATGCTGTCAATGAGGAGGTAGCTCCTCCTACTCTCTCTTCATCGGTTCTGCCTACGCCTATAGGGAAGCGAGACTTTGATATTCCAGCCTCGTCTCTCCGTCAAAAGGTACTCAACAAACAAGGAAAGGATTACTCGTCTGAAAGTGCTTCGACAATCCAGAGAGAGTACGTTGCAACGAAGAGTACCCGTGAAGCCATGATGGAAGCCCATAAACATTCCCTTTCAGCTACAAACGTATTGGAGGCAGAGGAACAATCCGGTACTAGACCACCAGAAACCAAGACTGACACTTCGTCAACTCAACAAGGAGGAATTGTCAATGTATCTTCAAGGACAAGACAGCTTCTCGTTGACAATAACGTAGCTACCAAGAATGCACGAAGAAAGAGTTTGGAAGAGGAAGTCAATCCAAAACAGATCCCTGTTGTTATGGCTACTCCCTCCTTATTCAGTGACAATTCACATGCGTTCTAACCGATAGAAGCCTTTGACTTGTTGGAGATGAGTAAGAAGCAACGTCGTGCTCTAAGTACCGGGTCTTCACTAACGGATATGTTCCATTCCATGCAGTTTTTCAATCCTGAGTTTGACCCTGCAACTGAAGAAGCTGAACCAGCTCCCATTCGATCCATCTTACATGAACGATTCCTTGAAGCATTGGATGCCAGTATCTACGAAGATACCAATGAGACTGTATTGGTCCTTGACAAGGTACTGAATCCTGTCCTTCATTACTGATAGCCTGGTTTACGAATGATCAATCAATTGATCTTTAACAAATCAGAACTCAAGAAGTGTGGAATATCTGTTATTCAAGTCTCTTTTCATTCCTAATGACATGTAGTCGATTCATTCAGCAAAACGTCACGCTTATCCTGACAGTCAAGCTGTCTATGTGATTGATCCTTTGTATCGTGAAGTAACCCAAGATGTATCTCTGCAATATAGAATGGTGTCACATCATTGGACCTCTGTATCTTTGATCTGATCACAACACCACGTCACTTTGCAACTGGGTCGATTCTTCTATTGACCAAGCTACCTGAAAGCGTAGAGAATCGAAAATTTTGGGTATTTGTCTTGACAGACTGTAATATAGAAAAACACAATTCTCCTGAAAGCAATGCGTCTACCTCCTGCTGTTCTTTCTGGTAATACTGAGGTAGTAAGTAATGATCTTGTTCTTCTGAATGTTTTTGTATGAATATGATCTGGTATTCAGAGTAGATGAGAGACTCTCTCTACTTCACACCTACTAACCCTGAATACAAGGAGATCATCAGTCGAACTTCACTTAACTTGTGTTCATTCCTATCTAGTCTGAATGAGTTCCCTTACTTCCGATTTGACAGTGATCACTCTCTTACTGGACAAATTGCTGCAAGAACCTACACATTCCTTGAGGAGAGAATCCGTAACGATGCAGATTATTGGTATCGAGGATGTATGAACATCCAGAATCGTTCCACAGTCCTTATCATCTCCCGTATGTCTGATATGATCTCCCCTCTTCTGCACTCCATCGCCTATGAAGCTATGTTTCACGACTATCTTCATATAGGTAACGATGGGCGTGTTTCAGTGAATCCTCACAATCTCCTAACGTTCTTAGCTGGAGGGCTACCTTCGAAGATCTGTGTTGATGAATATAGTGAGATGTGGGAGTCGATTCGAAACCTGAGACTTGAATGTATCGATTCTAAAATGGATTATCTGTAGATGCCAAAGAAGTCCTTCAGAAACACATTGACAAATGTGAGAAGTCTCTTCAGATCAGTAATCAGAAGTGTTCTCCAATTCGCTCACTGAATATTGTGGTAGGAGTGAGATCAAGAGACTGATCCAGAGCAAACATCTCGAGAGTGCTCTGTCATTTCGTGAAGCCTGTGACAACCATCTGAGTGTGATAAATGTATTGACTCGAATAGATGATGTGAGAACCATGACAGATTGATGAAATAGCTCTTCCATCTGAAACAGCTGTGCTCTTTGGAACAAACCATCTGTTCAACCAAACTCCCTTCAGGAGGTGAATTGACCATTGATGATCTGATCCCTATGATTCAACGCATGCTAACAGAGATGACACTAGGAGAACAAGAGAAACTTCGACTCCTCCTGATCACTCTCTTTTCATTCCCACATCTTTCTGGAACACAACAATGGATGGCTCTGGTACGATCAGCTGAGATTCAGATAGATGAGTACTGTCGAGCATTGACTTGTGCAGAGTAGGAGAGGATGGAAGAGATGAGGAATAGAATGATTGCAGATAGTTTGAAATACCAACGTTATAATGAACAATTTCGAAGAGATGCAACAGAACGGGTTGATAGTAATCATTCGTTGGAAGACATCGTATATATTCGAAATACTCCCTATCTTGTCTATATTCTTAAGATGATCTTGGATGGATACTTGTCACGAGAAGACTTCCCATTCCTATTAAAGCCACCTCGATCGTACGATGTGGACGATTCTGAACCAGAAGTAATCATGGATCCCGAATTGCTGACCGATTTCACACCGAAGAGACATCGACGTTTGTTCCTTGTTATCATTGGAGGATTATCATATATTGAACTCCATCACTTGCGGTCGCTTGCAAAGAGGTTGAAGCAGCAACTTGTCATCATAACCACCTCGTTATCGAATCCGCAATCCTTTATTCATACCCTCTCAGAAATAGAAGATTAATGTTGATTTGTTTGGTTGAGTGTTTGTTAATTCATTCTCTCTCCTATCATGAAACTGGAGCGAGATACTTACATCGGAGCTATTACAGCTATAGCTTACTCTCCAGATGGAAAATACATTGTTTGTGGTACTTCTCGGAAAGTAAATCATTATCCATAGGAAGTGGTGCATCTCTCCTTATTTATGATAGCCAAACGTTTGGTTTCCTAAAATCGATCCGTGTGTTAAAAAAGGCATTGGTCCATGGTATTCGGTTTTGTAAGTTAGTAATTTTGATATATGAGAACTAGTCCAAAACATAGTATGTATTTTTGGCCAAAAGGAGTTCATTCTGTTTGATTGGAATCAATACATCTCGTCTGGTTTCTTGTCTGTTGGAATGATCTGTGAGAAGTATGACTTTGTCGATTGGATCTGGGATGTTTGTCTCCTTGATACTAGACTCGCAATTGGTACTGCTCATAATACAGTGGTGATGTGGGACATAAGAAGCAACGAACCAACTGAGTGCTATTATGGAAAGGAACGCTGTATTCTCTATTCTTTATCCTTTTTGAATTTGAATGGAGAATTGCTGGTAGCATCAGGAACTGTCTTCACAGAAGTCCATATTTGGACTATAACCCGTCCCGAGAACACAATCATTTGCAAAGCTCATGAAGGCGTTATCTTCAAACTCCGTTGGAGTGATGATGGAAGGTATTTGCTTTCTGTATCGGATGACCGCAAACTCATTGTCTGGAGACATTCATCTTCAAGTGCTCCTTGGGCTGAATTACAGGCTACTTCTGTTGCTATGCTTCTTCAAGGTACCTACACATCGTTATTCCATGCATATGGCCATAAGGCCCGTGTGTGGGATTGCATCTTCATCAATCGACATGTGGTGACAACATCAGAGGATTGTACAGTACGGTTTTGGGACGAACATGGGACCTGTATTGCATCGATGGGAGGCCATAAAGGCAAGCACGTATGGTGTGGGGCTTATGATGCCAATTCCAACCTTCTGGTGACTGGTGGCAATGATGGGTCTGTGAAGATATGGGACGTGGATAGCATTCTACAGACATATGAAGCATCATCTTCATATTCCATTACAATTCCATCACTTATTGATGTGCCCAAGCAACCTCGAACGAGTAAATCAGAGTGTATTCGAGACATTTCTGTAACTGAAGATGGCAAAGCAGTGATCGTTGCTTCTAACTGGGGATATGTGTGGAGTTTGGATGTGGAAACTCGAACGTGGCAAAGTCTCCGGATTCCTCCGACTCACGAGTCAGTTTCGACTGTTGCCTTATCTCCCGATAACTCAATAGTAGTTCAAGGAGACTGTCATGGACTTGTTCGAATTCTTTCTGTGCATGGCCTGTTTTCTTCTCTCACCTTCCAAGCGAGTGATAAGAGAATATCTAAATTTGAATTTGGCGGAAAAGGTGATTCGCCATTTCTATTCGTGATTTCGGCTGATAATACTGTTGGGATGTATTCTTTTGCAATCAAAAATGAGAAGCTGAATCATTTGATGAATGTGAAACCAGATACCAAGGGAACAATCACCTCGTTGTTGTTTATCCCTGAAGTCGCTGCACTCTGCATCGGAGACAGTGTGGGAACTGTTCATCTTCTTCGACTCTCTTTAGGGACTGAAATTGGAACGATTTCTGTCATTGCCAAAAAGCAGCTGAAAAAGACGCATGGTTATCAGCCTGTTGGCTATATTGCATATCACAATAATCTTCTGTACACAGCTGGTCATGATGGGAAAATCGTGCCATATTCTGTCAATTGGTGTGATCTGTCAGTGATTCCAGAAGTCACAATTCCTGTTCCAGAAATCAAGCAGATTTTGTCTGTGTGGTGGACAGATCAGTCGGTTTGCTGTGTCTCTGGATACCATGAGTCGACGTTCCTTGTAATGGATTTAACTCACAACACTGAAATCCTCTCTGTTCCTGCAGGAGGCTGGAAACGACCATCTAGTTCTTACCATCATCCTTGTCATCCGTCTTCTGGTTTTGTCTTGGCGTTTGCTGCTCCTTCAGGTCACTCGGATATCACAGTATTCCGCCGTGTTCAGAAGAGTTCCCGCCAGATTCCTCCTGCCTTACTGCCTCCTTCGCATGGGCGAGAATTGAATACGGTTCAATGGGTTGTGATGAACAATAATGAAGGGATTGTAGCTACAGGAGGAGAAGATCGACAAGTGCAATTAGTACAAATTGAGGTGGGTGATGGATCGTTTTCATGGAAAATACTCCGTTCTCTCGAGGGCCATTCGTCCTGTGTTAGAGCAATTCGCAGTGTGACTCTTCCAGATAACCGCGGTTATGTGATCATGTCATGTGGAGGGCGAAATGAAGTCTCTGCATGGGAATTGAGCACAGATTGCATGCATTGTCGTTTGATTGGGAAGTATCCTTCTCGAAATCAGAATACAGAAGGAGAGACAGATCAGCGATTGATGTGCATGGATGTGAAGTTGGTGAATGAATCAACGATACTAATGGTTGTGGGAGACAGTTGTGGTGTGATGCGGGCTTTTGCGGTTCATTGCGACGGAAAGGGCGTTGAGCCACTTGTTACTGCAACTTGTCACACAACTCCATTACTCTCAATTGCGATTACAGCACAGAACTGTGTGTTTGTAGGAACAGCGGCTGGTGATCTTGTGTATATTGATATGCCTCTAAGCATTCCTACTGACAATCACGTAATCCCTTCTGACAGGATTCATTATGATTCTGGAGTCCATGTTATGGGTATAAATGGGCTGGTATTACATCAGCGGGACCAAGAGATTGAGTGTTTAACCGTGGGAGACGACCAATCGTTTCGTACTAGTTGCTATGATGTGGCACATGGAATGGAGTTGAAGGAACGTGAAGTCTATGAACGTATCTCTGGTTCATCGATTCGAAGCCTTGCTGTGATTCCGTCGAAGGGAGTATTCATTACTGGATGGGAACAGAAAGTGGAACGACTTGTGAGTACTGATGGTAGATATATTGTAGCAGATGAGATTGAAACGCTAGTTCCAGAGACAACGTGCATTTCTATGACCGAAACCAATGGAAGGATATACGGAGCTGTATGTGGAGCAATGGGCTTTGAGGTGTTTGAATTGTCTATTTAGAGATTTGTTTGTTCTTATGTTTTATAGAAATGTTCATCCTCGAATTATTGGGGTTGTTTTCCTTCTTCTTCCTCACCCTGCTATTTCGAGGACTCAAACCCAATACATCAGTTGAACTATCTGTCTACTACAATGAATCCTCTCTAGTTAGTAGTTGGATGAATTAATCATATAGTCGTTTGCTTCTATTACTGGAGGTTCATATCCAGTATATTATTCTAGCGTTTCTTATGCGAAAGTCCCATTATATGTTACAGTGATGTGTACTACTTATGAAGGTGCCGTATGTGGATTTGAGGTGAGTTGATTGTAGAGCGTTAGCAATAAAGTGAAAACAGCTTTGCAAATGCTATCCTATATGCAGAATAAGTATAGTATTAAAGGAGTTGTGTTTTCCAGTTCTCCTGCTGTTATTGAATATTGCCGACAGTGGAACTTGACTGTTATAAGGCATTATCGAACAAACGAATATGGTGTACCCTATTTCCGAACTATGTTACAAACTATTAGTGATATGTATAATGCACAGTCCTATGGATATATGAACAGCGATATTCTTCTTTCTGAATTGTTTATTCAGACTCTTCCGATTGTCCTGGAGCGGCTGTCATCGAATGGATATGAAGTAAGTTAGAATCATCATTCTCATGTCTAGGCGGAAATCTTCTCTCGTGTGTATACAATCAATCAAACATCAATTAGAATCAATCCGAATAATCTATCTGCCCATCTTTGGAACATTTCCTCATTACTCATAATGCGAACTAGATCGAGTGCTGTTTGCTTCCTTTGTACATTTTAATCCATAGGATATTTTCATTTTTACGAAGAACTTCAACTTTAGTGTGCTACCTCCTGTGGTGATTGGTCGTCGTGCTGTGGATCAAGTTGTGGTTGGTTCAGCTAAAGAAGCAGGATACTATCTTATTGATATGTCACGGTGCGGTAAGAACATTCACCTTGGAACAGATCGATGGAGGTCTAAGATGTCCGGTAAACAATCAGAAGATTCTGAATGGAATGTTCCTTATTTCACATCAAGATATACCCACTATCTGGACATGGCATCAGCAGCTGATTATGTGGTGACGCGATATGGTACATATAGCAAGCTCTATATGGGTCGAAATAAGCATGGACTTAAGAAGCTAATTAATAAACCCTATTATGTGTTGACTCCGTTTCCTCAGAATACTTCGACTGTATTCAACTCGTCTTATAGTAGACGAAATGTTACTATAAAGAAACCATGGCGACTTCTTAGGTCGAGGAGGTTTCGAGAGTCATTTAACTATGTTATTTAGAACTTGTTTGTAACCAACAAGACAACGAGAATGACTACGTGACGAATGAAGATTCTTTTTGGAAAGATGAGTTCGTAATTTCACACAACTGGGAATCATACTAGACCTTCGTGTTTTTATCCCCAATTTCTTCATCTTCTTTGATTTCATTTTTAATGCTTTTATTAACACTGTATCTGAATTCTTTGTAATATAGCAATCTGAAAGATTCACGTTCTCTAAATGAGGTAAAGAACCTTGTTGAACAATTTCAGCCAAACGAGTGATCGAAGGGTCACTCAAACCACAATTCACTATTCATCATATGATGAAACCACTCTCACAGCCACTAAAGACCAGATTCAATTGACGCAGATCACTGCAGACACCATCCGCCAAACTTCCTACGAATTCTGTCACGACGGATTCATCTTCGACATTGGTTTGCGACACTGAAAGTGATCGCAAACACTGCAAGGTCCCAGATTTCAAGAGGAATGCTAGCTGTTGAAGTCCCTCATTATCTAGATCCTCCAAAATTAGTTCCCTTTTTTGCCTGTACACTGTCTCTAACATCACATCGGTAAGAGAGTCAGCAAACGACTTCAAACCGGCATCTGGAACTGTTGCTAAATATCAGAACAAATTCTGGAATCCAACATTTCGTGAGCATTTTCGCAACTGTGAACCAAGTATCCGGTTTCACAATAGGATTTCCCAGTAACTTGATAGTGATGGGACCCATGGGTACTAAAGCATCACTTAACGTACAAACAGCATGATCGTGAAGCATACAATCTCTCAGATCCAACTCCACTAGCTTGCTAAACATTCCTATTTGGAGCAATACAATCAAATTGGCGATGGCTTTATCACTAAGACCCACACCTATCATTCATATATGGATTCATTGATACCTCGAATTGAAGTCTCGTGGAGTAGTAATGAGGAAGAGTAGAATCCACTATGAATGAATTGGTTGAGGATCAGAAGAATGTCATCTGTAACAAGAAAGCAGGAGGCTTCATATCAGGCAGAGGAAATCGTATACTCTTACTGAGCACAAGCGAACTGATAGATGAAAATAGACCTGAATTGAGGAATTGAAGAAACGATGTCATTTCGGGAAGCGTAAGTTCGGATGCAATAAGTGTACCAATTTGTGGTATTCGAAGAATATCCAGGGTTTTAAGATTGCTCACAGCATTAATAAAACCAGATGTAACAGTGAGAGTGGTAGGTCCTTGGATCCATTGAATCGATGTCACATGAGCAAGCAACTTGGACGAAACAAGCTTGATAACAACAGTGAGATCAGTCTCCAGAAGTTCGGTAACTGAATATGAAGAATAAGGAAATCAGGTACATGTGATAGAAGTGAATGGAAGGGTTAATTTAGGAGCCTGCTTTTGGATTTGACAGAGAAGAGTAAATGAAACAGGAGGAGTGAGAGAATCTGTCCATTCTATCTGATCAATACTAGGCAAATGGCCTTCAGCAATCAAATCAAATAGATAAATCAAAACAGATTGGGTTTCGTCATTATCGGAAAAGAGAAAAGAATTTAGGAACGAAGATCCATACGTGTACAGTGATTCCATAATAGTCATAAGACCCTCTTGTTTCAGTCGATTGTGCTTAATATCCAATTTAGATAGATAACAACGGCTTTTTCCATTTAGTAAATCTGCAAGAAGTGATCCTATTGTCGAACCAATGCGATTATCATGAAGAATGAGAGTATGAAGAGAAGGACATGCTCCTGCTCGTAAGCAATTGATCAGTTCAGCAGTAATGGAAGTTCCCATATCGTTATCAGCCACGTTGAGGTTGGTGAGATTGGGTAGAACTTGATGTGAAATAGCATGAACCAGCCGCTCTGTTGTATCCTTGCCAATTCCTTCTGCTATACATAATTGTTCCTCATTAACAGTACCAATAATGGATTGAATTGGGAATATTGTATCAGGAGCATTATCCAATTCCGTTAGTACTGATAATATCTCTGATTTGGAACAAATTGTATCTTTCAATCAAAAGAATAGAAAAGGTGTACCAAGATTGGGAAGAGTTGTGTTAGTGAGAATCTCAAGAGAAGATGATGGCTCATTAACTATCACTCCATGATTTGAAAGAATAAATGGTACAGAAGCCTGTGTGACAGCCATAACCCCCATGCCATTCTGCGCGACAAGATAAACATACACAGTTCCATAGGACTGTTCGGCAAGTGGATAGGTGATAGGAGTGTCAATATCACCCAAAACAATGGATTTCACACCCATATTCTGAATCTGAGTTTCTGTCAAGTCACTGGGTGTGGAGGAACAGAAACACCAAACATAACATTCCTGTGTGCATCGTATCGATAACTGAAGAAAGAAACGGGGATGAACCTCAGAAGGATCACTCTTTGCGATAGGTCGAGGAGATGGATTCGGATAAAAGACAGGGTTTGATACAGTTAGTACCAATCCTACATGTAATTGGTATGTGAAAAGCAAACGAGTCCGTTGAGTAAGAGTCGATGAAATGCTCCTGATTTGATTCTTCTTAAAATCTTCTGTAGCAGTTGTTTGAAGAATTAACAAATACTTGACACGTTCAGCCATATCAGTGAGATTGAAATAGGCAACATCCATAAGCAATTCCTAGTTTATTAAACGAAACGGTATCCCTATACATATACGTCCTTAGGATCACTGGGAAGATTCACATAGCCTGTATACATGTAGTTGAGAATCTCTCTGAAGTATCGACATGTTCTGTTGATATGAATGCGGATTCTATCTCTGGTATTACCTGGAATCGAACGGATTAAGTCACAAAGCTTCGATGAGTGCAACAGCAAACTAGGGGTCAGAACAACAACAAACGGACTACAGATGGCGAGAAACCGTAAACGACTCATCACAAAAACAAAGTTCGACTTGATCACAATCCTCTCCATCAAAGAAAACTAAATGCCTCAAGATAATACCCTATTCCAACGATCCACAGTCATAGACAAATCGCGAATTGTAACAAACAAAGACTACTTATTCATAGACCCACTTCTCGTCATCCTTGGTGTACTCAACGAGTCCCTCAGGGAACCAGAGCTTGATCTCACGCTCAGCAGACTCCACAGAATCAGATCCATGGATAACGTTGTGTCCCATATCGCAGCCGAGATCTCCACGAATGGTACCAGGAGCAGCCTCGAGAGGCTTGGTGGCGCCCATCATCTTACGAGCAATAGCAACAACGTTGTTTCCCTCCCACACCATGGCAACAACAGCAGAAGAGCTCATGAAACCAGTAAGGCTAGGATAGAAACCCTTACCCTTGTGCTCAGCATAGTGCTCCTCAAGAAGAGACATAGGAGGAACGAGCATCTTCAGACCAACGAGCTTGAATCCCTTCTTCTCGAAGCGTCCAATAATCTCACCAACGCAACCACGCTGGACTCCATCAGGCTTGACAGCAATAAAAGTTCTCTCCTACAACATGAAGGGCTCTATCAACAGAATACACGAGGCATTTCAACAATTTTTGTGGTCATGCCATGAAGCCGCAGAAGCGGGAATGTCAGAATTCTTGCGGTCACTCTTTATTCGATCACCTTTCCTTGTTTAATGCCCAAGAAATTTAATACATCACGTATTTACGAGCTACCGATATTGCGACACAATACTGCGGCAGTGAAACTCATCTTTGCCAATGCTACTGACAGTGAATAATCTGATGAGTTTCTTACAAAGGCTACGACACATAATCCGCTTCTTGCGAAATTGAGTGGGTTTTCTGTGAATGGAGTAAGTAACTAGTTATTCTGGACAACATTCCAGTCGGTTGTGTTTATTCTCATATTGATAGCAATGACTCCAAGGTATTGGTACTCGATTTTATCTGTGTATTGAAATCGTACCAGAAGAGAGGTCTTGGTATTTGAAGGGTGTATTAATGACAAATAGGCGAATTTACATTAAATAAGCTTATTGAAAGGACGCAGAAGGAATTACATATCAACAGTGTTGTAGTGTATTTGAATGTATTTCGGTGTTCCTGAGGTTGAATTCGTAGAATTCCCAATCGAAGGAGTTCTTTGAGAAGACTGGCTTTAAGGAATGTGGCGAGGGAGAATATGTGTTTGATGGTGAGACAAGACGTAGGGAATTCTTGTTTAATGTGAATTGCAGAGGGAGTGAAGCTGATGAAAGGACTATGATTCTTTTTATGGATATGTTTGTTACAAGTCATTTTGCTGTTTACAAATATTCATACTTATCTTTACGATGAGTGATCAAGACAATGCAGAAGCTGTGAAGGAAGCAGAAGAATATAACTTAGCAGGAAATTGTGCTTTCAAAGATAAGGAATATGAAAAAGCCATTCGGTTCTACAACTACGTAACTTCGTATGCTGTTATTTGATTTGATCTAGGCAATCCGTAAATGTCCTAAAGAATCCAAATACATAGCAAATCGTTCAGCGGCTTACTTGGGAGCAGGAGATCGATCTCGAGCACTTCAAGATGCTGAGCAAGTGATTGAAATGAGTCCAACATGGTATAAAGGATATTCAAGAAAGGCATCGGTATATTTGCGTTTAAAGAAGTACAAAGATTGTATTGAGACATGTAAAATCGGTAGTATTGCATGAAAGGAGTGACATCTAGCCTTATCTCTAGAACCTAACAATGAGGCCATGTTGCATGTTTTGAGTACTGCAGATAAGGCAGTCTCATCCCAAGTAGAATATTCTGATAGGATTTGATTCATAGAAAGCCGATGACTTTTCAGCCTTGGAAGCGGCTGAGGCCATGTCTGATGATGAAGGTGGTGTTAGTGATGGAATTAGTCGTTTGAAGAAGATCCGAGAACAAAAGAAATTGGAACAATTCCTAGCGACTATTGATGATGGATTGAAACCGGTTATTGATACTGAGAAGGATAGAAAAGTTACAGATGATGCTATATTTGAAATGACGGCACTACAACACATCGAGCGATTAACAGGCAAGAATGCATTTGTATTTGTAGTTGAAAAGACTGATCCTTAGTGGAAGAACCTCAATCCGTTTCGCGTGTTGATGTTACCTGAGACTGCTTCTGATGAAGATATTCGTCAGCGTTACTTAAAACTAGCAAATATGATTCATCCAGATAAATGTAGTCATCCAGGAGCACGAGAAGCATTCGAGGCTGTGATGCATGCAAGTGAAGTGTTGAAAGAACCAAAACGAAAAGAAGAATGTGTTCACTTGATTAAAGGAGCTACGAAGAGCGTGATTAAGAATCACGAGCGGTTAATTGAGAAGGGTATGAATCCGGATGCACTTCCAAATGTGAGATTGGATAGTTGTTCTTATATATAGTTGGATATAGCAATTGAAGAGGAGATTATGCGTGTGTTTGCGCAGAATGAACAACGTCAAAGAAAGGCGAAGCAATATTACAATCTCTATGAACGACGAGATAAGGAACGTGTACTGATAGAGAATGAGGATGATTCTATAGCAAGAAGAAAAGCGACAGAAGATTGTGGAAGAAGTGAAGATTCATCGCGAATGGATGAATGGAACAGATGAGCGAGTGGAGACATGGAGAGAGTATCAAAAGAAGAATAAGAATCGAAGGAGACAACTAACCTCGGATGACTTCTCGGGTGAAACGGATCATGATAAGGTTCATGTTAGACAATTGGTTCATTTGTAGAGGAGAAAGCAAGAAGAGAAGGCTTACTACACTGCACTAGGAGAAGAGTATAAGATTAATTGGCGTTAGGATTGTTTGTACAGACACCCGTACAATCATAAGATGATTGAGAATTCTACAGGTATTGGAATATCGTTAGTTGCAATTCTTGTACCAGTTCTGGTTATTCTATACAAATGCTACAGGAAACCTGTTCGAGATGATTCGCAATATGTGTGGATAATCGGTGCCAGTTCGGGAATTGGAAAAGGTATTTGTATTGAATGTGAATTACGAAGAGTTGGCGATTCAATATGCGCTGAATGGAAAGAATGTGATATTGAGTTCTCGAAACAAAGAGAAGCTTGTTGAAGTGCAGAAAGAGATAACTGATAAGACAAATAGGGATATATCCTGTTTTCCTATCATCCTAGTTGATGTAGAGAAGGATGATTCATTCCATTCGCTCACTCAAGTAGAAGCGTTAGAGTGGAGTCATGAATAGGAAGCAATTGGTTGTTTTGGATCGATCGATACTGTCGTAATCAGTAGTGGATTGGGTATCCGTGCCTTAAACAGCGAGACAACAGCAGAAATAGAGAAGAAGATGCTTCAAACCAATTTCACAGGACCCATTCTTTTGGCCAAAGAGATCCTTCCATTTATGCGAAAGCGTCATTCTGGAACCATTGTATTCATCAGCAGTATTCAAGGAATGCTAGCTGTTCCTTCTCGCTCGAGTTACTCGGGGGCCAAACATGCACTTCAGGGTTATTGTGATAGTCTGCGTGCCGAAGAATCTATAAATGGAATCAATATCGTTACAGTCTCTCCTGCGTATGTACGGTAGGTATTTTGTAATTTGTTGATACTAGGACAAATCATAGTGTAAATTCTATTCGCGGAGATGGTAGTAGCTACAACCAAATGGATGCAACAACGGAGAAGGGAATGGATCCCAAGGATTTGGCCGTTCGGATTCAACAGGCAGTAATCAGAAAGGAAGGAAACGTGGTCGTAGCTCCTTTGTATATGCGACTCGTTGTGATTCTCCAATATGTGATGCCAAGTGTAATAGACTATGTGATGAAATATAAAGCACAAAAGAGTGCTCATTGATTGTTGTTTGTTCGCCAAAAATCGTAGATTCCCGTTCTCGGACTTTTTGAATTCACACAGAAGGATGAATATGCAACCTCCAAAGCGAAAAGTTCCTATCAAATCGAATTATCAGTTCTTGATCAGAGCGAAAATGTATGGAGTGATCACACTGAACTCGTTAGAAGGAATGATGCGTGAACTGAATGAATTAATCCCTGTTGATATGGAAAGAGGTACTTTTTGATTAGTGGATGCAAATTAAAGATAATATTGATACATTTTCAGAGGAGTTGCGTCGTTACCAAAATGGAGGGTTAATGCCTACAAGTCATGGAGATTATCTTGACCGGGCTATTAAGAGTCTAGCAAAGGAAATTGGCATTCAAATACCTGTTGAACTCGGAAATTCGGCTGTTGTCAAGGTAGAAATGAAATAAGAAGCTAATTCAATAGACTTTAGTTTCAAATATTATTTTATGCTCTCAGGGAGAAGAAAGACATCAGTTCCTGAATTGGTTGGAACAGCCAAACGAGCTGATTGCCAAATCACCTCGATTTGACCAACTTGTAAATCACGCATGTATGTGTTTCTACAAGAAGCCTATGACATCGGTCAGTGAAGATACTATCAACTTTATTCGTCGTTCCATCCATGATATGATTCGTTCAAAGTCTACGAAAGATCATCTCCATGCGCAGCTTATGAGTACCCCTTCATTGGTTCAGCAACCAATGGATGCAATGATGAATCTCTATGAGTATGGTGATGGCAATATGTATGGTCCGAATCATATGGATGATAACGAACGTATTATTCATGTTGATTTGATGGGAGGAATGAGGCAGCCAACGGAGAGAGAGTTGGAAATAGTAAATCAGGGAGCAGTACAACAACGAGGTTCGGAAAATATTGCTTTGTAGTGGGAGAGTTCAGTTGTGATAATATAGTGTCTTTTGTTTGTTGACAATATAACCACGGGAATAGTGAGGTTTTGGGGAAAGCAATTTCTGGCTTGGTTTCTTGATACAATTATCATCAGCTATACGTTTTGATCATGGCCACTGTATGTAATCTGCTTGTGAAAGGCATTCTATTGATTATTTCCTTTATTGTTGATGAGTGTAGCTAATACGCCTGTAGGTTGCTAAGAAGGTTGAATTTACGATTGACTGCTCTGTCCCTGTCAAGGATAAGGTTATGGATATGACTTCCTTCGTGAGTGGTGCATAGAAGCGGTTGATTGGGTAGGAGAACTATCTGAAGGAGCATATTAAGGTCGACAACAAGCTGAACAATATGGGAAGTGCCGTTACCGTTTCTACTGGTGATGACAAGCTCTCCGTGATTGCTACTATTGCTTTCTCCAAGAGATACCTGAAGGTTGTAGAGAGTCATTGGAGTTGATTTGTAGTACCTCACCAAGAAGTACCTCAAGAAGCAGCAGATTCGTGATTACCTCCGTGTGATTGCTAGCGGAAAGAACGGCTACAAGCTTACCTACTTCAGTCTTGCTAAGGAGGAATAAGTGGGTTGGTACAGCTGATGGTTCATCAGATTGTTTGTTGAGTGAACTGAGAGAGTTGCCATTTGAATGGTAGATTTTCATTAACAATGCTAACTGATACAGTGAAGAGGTTTCTACGAAATGTAAATGACGCTAACAATTGTAATAACTACATAGATTCGTGTGGTATCATTCGATATTGACTTAACTCTGTGTTATATGGATGATGCTGTTGATAATGCGGATCTTCATTTCTTTGAATATGTAACCTCGAAATATCCCAATTTGGGTATTGCCTATCCAGAAGAGTAATCGAAGGTTACTTCTATCAGAAATAGAATTCGAGATGCATTGAATGAAAGAGTGGTAAACAGTAGAAACAGATGCAAGGATATCGGACTACTTAGGAAATCGATTCTTGCTGAATACGTGAGGAAAACATCGTATTGAAATGAATATTATTTAATTAGTTCATAGATATCCTATAGAGATTGTTGATGAGTTGTTCGATGTGTGGCGAACCGAACGAAGAAAGGTAGAAATATCATTCGATTTGTTTTGTAGACTACCTTAATGCCATATGCATGTGAACTAATACAATTGTTACATCAGAACGGATATAAGATTGCAGTAATTACAAATGGAACATCGGATTTATCGAACCATCCAAGTATTAATTCACTCATTGATGCGTTTGTGAGTCCAGAGATTTGTGGAGATAGTAAACCTTCGGTAATTCCATTTCATATGGTACTGACTGGAATCAAGCTATCAATCTGTAGGTTTCTGAGATTATTGGAGTCTTTGATCCACGAATCTACCTTCATGTTGGAGATTCATATGAGACTGATGTACTTGGTGCAATGTGTGCTGGGTGGAACTCAGTTCTGATTACCAAGAAGCCAACGATTGAATATGTCTGTCCACCTAGTTTGATCGTTCGGTCCTTAGATGAATTGTACTTTATGTTTAAGGAGGCGTTGGAAAGTTGCTCTATTTGAATTGTTTCTTTCATACTTGCATGTTCAGTGGTGAGGGTTTCTTTTGATAATCAAAAGGTCAAAGAAACAGTAATATTACGTGTCAGATAATGAGTATGGACCCTCAATTCGTGTTGATTATATAGACTCAGAGTCTGTTCCCGCTAATGACACAGAAACTTCAATAACAATGGGGGATCTAGTAAGTGTTCACAAGTTATCTCACAAACAGAAAGACGATGGTACAGGCCCTTCACCGAATTCAGCCACCAATATACACAATGCTTCTTCTTCAACTCCTGTTTGGTTCTTTTTGGCTCTATCATTGATAGGTTGAGCACCATGAAAACGATATATCTCCAGTGAAAAGCAAGAAGGACAAGGATGATGAGCCAGAAGAATTGAAAGTGGATATAAAGAAACCACAGAGCGTTTGTTTTATTTGGAAGATTAATTTCTAGCCTGCGTCTGCTTGCTGCTCCTACTTGAAAAAGAAACTCCCGTTCTTGAAATGGATTCCATCGTAGTCACTTATTTATAACAATTCATAATACAGATATAAGAAATCATACTTGTCCTATGACATAACAGCTGGTCTTACCGTGGGTGTTATGGCAATTCCCCAAGTAGTTTTTATGGGTTTCTTTTTCTTTAGGGAATGGCATATGCTATGTTGGCAAACTTACCCCCGATCTATGGACTTTATTGTTGTATTGTTCCCGTCTTTATGTATGGTTTATTGGGCACCTCGAGTCAGGTCCACATTGGTCCATTTGCTCTGGTCTCTATGATGGTGAGTAGTTCTCTGTCTTATATCAACCCAGACGAGAACTTCGACGACTACCTTGGAGCAGTGACCACTTTGTGTTTCATCTGTGGTGTAATTCATTTAGTACTTGGTCTTTGTTACGGAGGCATTGTGACGCGACTATTATCTGAAACAATTGTCACTGCATTCACAACGGCCTCAGCGTTCAACATTGGTGGGTCCCAACTAAAACATCTCTGGGGAGTCTCCTGTTCGGATCAAGTTTTCCTAAAGATTGTTCGATCTCTTTTCTTTACCGATTTGCGAAACCAGTTCAACTGGTGGGCATTCTTGATGGGTGGTTGTGCGACTGTGGTTCTGTATCTGATGAAGGTACTGAATAAGAAATATCTCCCAAAGAAACCTCTTCCGGTCGAAGTAGTCCGATCTTGGATTGATTTATCTATAGTTGTTTTTGCTAGTAATTGTGATTGTCCTCATGTGGGTATTTGATTTACATACAAATTGGAATCTCAAATACTTGGGTGATTACAACATCAAACCTGGTTCCATCTTTTTGCTGTTTTTGAATTGTAGGTCTTCCTTCTTTCACTGTTCCCGATATGAAGAATCTGGGTCGTATCATTCCCAATGCAGTAATGATTTGTTTTTGTTCATGCTTCTTTTGACCCTTAGGTATTGTTGGATATGTTATTACAGTGTCGTTAGGAAAAATTTTCGCTCGTCGATTCAATTACACGTTAGATGACAATCAGGAATTAGTAGCTATGGGTGGTGCTGGTATTGTTGGTTCGTTCTTTTCTTGTTATCCTCCTGCAGGATCACTTTCTCGGACGGCTCTTGCTGCATCTTGTGGTATGTATATCACCTAGTCATGAACTCTAGAATCCAAAAGTCCTCTTCATAATATCATTTCTCCACTGCTTATTATTCTCTGTTTATACTTTCTTACGGATGTCATCAAGTTCATTCCCAATGCATCTTTGGCTGCAATTGTCTTGGTCAATTTAATATCACTTTTCAAACAGTTCTCAGAACTTGTCCCTCTTTGGAAGACATCATGGGCAGATTTCTGGTGTTTTATTGTATGTTGCATCTTCACGGTTACAATGGGAACTGAAGCTGGATTGATTTGTGGCGTTTGCTCATCGTTTGTGTTTCTCTTTATTTCTATTCTCCTTTCCAAACGACAACCAACACAAGTTGAAGAATTGAAGGCATTATCGATACCCAGCAGTAGGATTGCTGAAAGATTTAGCATGTAGACTATTCCATTGTTACTGTTCCTCGTTGTCTACATTTTGTGAATCGTGATACTTATCGAAATCGAGTTGATACAATTCTGGCATCTTCTAAACAGAACGTTATCTTGGATATGCGGTCTCTGGCATATGTGGATGTATCTGCTATCATGACGCTTCAAGTAAGGTTTCTCAGAGTTGGTTAGAAATAGGAATTGTACAAACAGTATAAGGAAAGAATGGCGATTCTTTGTTCTTCGAACTTATTAGAAACAAAACTGAAGGCATATGGAGAAACAGAGATACCCATTCATCAGTCACTGAATACAATTGTCCAATTGTATATTGTTTGTTATTCCGAGATTTTATATCAGTCAGTAGTCAACAAAGATAACGAAAAGAGGGAGTAGGCTAGAAACGACCAATTCCCGTAATATGAGTTGGTAGGTTCTCAGTCATTTCCGAATTCGTTTTCACCACAATGGAGGACCAAACACTACTCCGATCAGAACACAAGAAATTAGTGGTGCGAAAGTACCCAACCTTTGTATACTTGCTTGTTGGTCTCTGCGGGTTCATTATTGTGTATTTTCTATTTAGCTCCGTTTCTGGTTTTGTAACGTCTCGGAATCTACGAACTGATGCATTCCGCAATGGTCTATTTGATGTTTATATCGTTTCCGATTTGGACAAGAAGAGCAAGGTTCAGTCAGACAAGAAAGGAAAATGGCGGAGTGTGATGAAGAAAGGTCAGTTGAAGAGAATGGATAACGGAATGTATAGTATTCAGTGGATTTCCGATACCGAGTTGTTTACCAAGATCAGTGAAGCAGGTCGAGGAATGGAATTGAGTGCTTTGGTGGAGTTCAACCGACGTCTGTTCACCTTCGATGACCGTACGGGTCTTGCATTTGAAATTGTCGGCAAGAAGGCGATCCCACGCTATATTATGATGGAGGGTGATGGAAACACTGACAAAGGCCAGAAGACAGAGTGGGCTACAGTGAAAGATGGAAAGATGTATGT
>JABLTK010047235.1_pt1 | contig 23495 bp, 37 predicted proteins | sample 7160131 | NCBI WGS metagenome assembly JABLTK01 (sample SAMN14651221, study PRJNA627086) | human gut metagenome | isolation source: feces | host: Homo sapiens
GAAATGCGATATAGGATAGTTTCCGCAATCTATCACGTTTGTATTCACTTTCGTTTATAACTCGTTTAATTGTACTTATTGAGAGCGTATCACATTGATTGAACTCATAATGGAAGAGAAAAACCATCAAAACTATAAACCGCGGTTCTTTTATATACTTTGCAGATGGTCTTATCAAGATAGAAAGTGCTTCTTTAAGAAGAGAGTTCGTTATTTGAACTACTGACTTACTTAAAGACCTCCATTTTAGTACACCCAACAATTTCTGTTGACTCCTACATCGATGGTTGCTGTGAGTCTTGGAAACGAGAAAGCTTATTGAGTAGATGGATGTTAATTCTATGGAATGCCTTCTAAAACAACTCCTGGGGAAAGATAACTCGTTACGTAGTTCCGCAGAACAGACAATTGCGGACTTAGAGAAAACTCCAGAGACTTATTTGATTGGATTGATGAATGTATGTTGTTTGTATGGTGAAAATTTGATTTCTCTAGGTTCTTCGTACATCGACGCTTTCATCCGTTCGTAATCTATCTTGCATTTTAATTCGGCAAAAGCTATCGTTTTCAGAAGATGGAGTATGGATAAATCTCTCGCCTGAGTTTCAATCTTCCATTAAGGCTGAACTCCTCAAGTTACTAGATGTATGAATTCAATATAAATGCTTGAAATGAATAGACTGAAAAGGAACTCAATATTCGTGAGAAGATATGCCAGTCTATTGGTGAACTTGGTTTGGGTCTCTTGGAATCTGGTTCAGTATGGAATATTCTGATAACATCATATCTAGTGGCCTGATCTCCTTCCTACATTGTTTGCTTTTTCTCAGTCTCTTGACCCAGCAAAGCGTCTTAGTGGTATAACAATTATTAATCACCTTACGCCATACTTGGCAGTTGCTGATAAAGATGATTTTCCTAATCTTCTTACCGTGTTCCAACAATCACTCAAGCAATATGATCATCCTCTTATTCAAGTTGAGGCATGTCGGGCTATCTGTTCATTACTCTTAAAACTCCAAACTCCAGAAACCCTTCCATTTGTGATTTTGATTCCTCTGATCCTCCGTGCTCTAGGTGATATGTTGAATCATAACAGAGTTCTCTTTGCTAGAGAGATTATCAAAGCTCTTTGTGACTTAGTGGAAGTCCATCCGACCTTCTTCAAGCAGAATGTCCTACTTACATTTTGGTCTCATTCCTAGTTAGAATCTCTAATAAATGCAATGGTTAGTATTGCACGTGCTGTTGGTATTGATCACGATACACGTCAAAGTGCGTTAGAATTTCTCACACTCTTGAGTGAGAATTCTCCTGTCATGATTCGGTCATTACCTCTGACGACCTTTGTGATTCCTCTTCTTCATATCCTTGGTGGTATGCTTGTGAATATTGATGAAGATCCTCAGTGGGAGACAAGTGAAGAGGAACCTGATGAAACAGACCTTGGAGCTTTCTCCAATGCCTTGAATGTTCTTGGGCGTGTGAGTGTAGCTCTTCGTGGGCGTGTGTTTCTACCGCCTCTATATACAATGGTCGACGAATATATTCACTCAGATGACTGGAGACGACGACATGCTGTGATGTTCGCTCTCTCTGAAGTTGCTGAGATTGTGACTGATGCTCAGCAGAGAGAAACCATTTGTAAGTATGTTATCGCATCATTTCATGATCCCCATCCTCGTGTTCGTTATGCTTCTGTACGGTGCTTAGGACAATTAGCCACGGATTTTGCTCCATATCTTCAAAAGGACCTCTCTGTTGAATCATTGAATGCCATCTTCTCCCTCCTAGATGTTAGTCAACCAATTCGAGTTCGATTCATTACCGCAGCTGCTCTCAGTAACTTTGTTGACGGATCCTCATCCACACTTCTCCAACCAGTTCTTAGTAACATGATGAATGCTCTCGTTGCTTCATTACAAAGTGCTCCAATCATTGTCCAGCAGCAGGTACTTGTTGATATCAGTCTTCATCCTCAGATCATGTTTGCTATTGCCAGCATTGCTGATTGTGTTGGTGACTTACTGTCTCCATTCTATAATCAAGTCATGCCTATTATCAAATCACTGTACATTCATCCTCCTATCACAATGAATACACTAACAGATCCAGCTGATGTAACAATTTATCGAGCAAATGCTTTAGAGTGTATCACATGCGTAGGAGCAGCAGTAGGAGGAACATTGTTTAAGAATGATGCTCGTGATTTGTTGGAAGTGATGTACAGAGAAGGGATGGGTGAAGTTGAGAATGATGGGTCTGATATGAAGATTTATATGATGACTGTATGATTGATACTCCTTATGAAGAATAGGCATGGGGCAGAATGTGTTCAGCATTAAAAGAAGACTTCATTCCATATTTGAATACCATTGTTCCTATTCTACTTCATACAGCTTCACAAGAGATTGAAATGCCAGGTGAAGAAGCGTTAACTGAGCTGTTGGAGGATATGGGAGTAGGTTTACTGAGGGACCATGCTGATTCATAGGATGAACTCGTTGATCTGGATAGTTTGGGTATTCGAACAAATGCTGTAGATGAGAAAGCACGTGCTTGTCGGATTCTGAGTATTTTCGTGGATGATTTGCATGGAGCACTCAAACAATGGTTACCTCAGATCATGCATACTGTGTTACCACTTCTAAATACGGCTCCTTTTGATGATATGAAGTTATCCTCATTAGCAATTATGCCTGAAATCCTTATTGCTGTTGCTGAGACTATGACGAGTCCCGCGGGAATTGATGATTATCGGCAACACTTCCTATTTATTCTGGATACTCTGTTGACATTCCTTGCAGAGGAAACAGAATTAGATCTTCTGATTCCTGCTCTCCAAACACTCTCAATTTGTTTGGAGAAAAGTACTCTGGTCATCAGCGGTCAGACTGTTCGTGTCCTTCAGGGAGCTGAAGTGGCTCGCATATGCGAGGTATTGCAGCAAACACTGCGAGCATCCTTTGAGAGACGAGCTGTACGTTCTGCTGAACTCGAGCAGGAAGCTTGGGATGAAGAGGAAGTTGAAGAATATAGAGAGATGGAACAGAGTGAAAATACAGCTCATTTGTGGATTTCCAAAAATATAGGGACATTATTGCAGACACATGCGGGTTTGGCATTACCGTTAGTGCATGAAATTATGTTGGAGGACGTATTTGAATGTAGTGATGAATCCCGAACTGCTGGTGATCGATTAGTAGGTCTGTATGTGATGGCAAAAATCGTGGAGTATTGTGGCAAAGAAGCATTCCAGTATTACCCTCGATTTATACCAATCTTCTTACGTGAACTGCATTCAGCTGATGCTGACATTCGAGAGGCTGCAGCTGAAGCCATTGGTATGGCCGCTGAAATCGGTAAGGATTTGGTCTGCGAGATTGCGCCACGATGTGTCAAAGAAATCGAGTTTACTCTGGACGATCCTGTATCGCGAGAGAGATGTTATGCCAAGAGTAATGCAATGGACATTGAAGTATTGGGGAAGGTATGCTTCTATCTTGGTAGCTATCTGATCATGCTGGGAGATCATTACTCATTTTGGCTTAGCCATCTACCCATCCCGGAATATGAAGAGCAGAATGCTCACTGCATGCAATTATTGTGTGGTTTGCTGGAGAGAGGTGAAAGTGCTTTAGTTGGAGAAACGAATCAGAATATTCCTAGAATTCTCCAGATTCTTTGTGATAGTGTTGGAGTCATTTCGGATCGCGATTTGGAAAATCGAATGCTGAGGATTGTGAAGACTATTGAGATGCAGTCTCCACCTCAGTTGATGAATGCTCTATGGGAGGTATTAGGATCGGATAAGAGTGGAATGATAAAAAGGAAATTGGCAGAAATCCAGAACCTGATTTAGTAGCTCGTTTATTTATCCTTTACAACATGTTTGTTGCTCAGTTTATTTTTCTGTTGCCTGTCGTGAATGGCACAAGAGATTACGGTGGGAATTGATCTTGGAACAACTCATTCTTTGGTTTCGTATGTAGATCCAGACACAAAGGAGTTGAAGTCGGTTTCTCCTGATCGGCTTGCTACATATCCATCTACAGTGCAGTTCTTGAGGAACGGAACGAATCCCTGTGTATCATTTGGTGACCAGACGTTTTCTGGATTTGCTCTCTGTCCAAAACGACTTATTGGACAGAAGTTCAATGGATCCAATAATTATGATATCAAAACCTATGGTTCTCCTATATGCGGTGTCAAGGAGAATGATGATGCGGAAATCATCCCGGGGTATTATATCAGGTCTCAAGATAGGAGTGTATCTGCAACTCAAGTCAGTGCGATGATTTTGAAGCATATGAAGGAGGATGCCGAGAAACAGCTTGGTAGAACAGTATCAAACGTGGTTATTACTATTCCTGTAATGTTTTCTTGGAGTCAGCGTATTGAAACGGAGCGAGCTGCTGAATTGGCTGGATTTAATTCAGTAGAGTTGCAGTTAGAACCTGTGATGGCTGCATATGAATATTGTACTGTTAACAATCTGAACGATTGCACATTACTAACCTACGATTTTGGTGGTGGAACCTTTGATATTTGTGTTGTTGAGTATAAGAATGGTGTATTTTCTGTTTTAGATTGTGATGGAAACAGTCATTTAGGAGGTGAAGATATCACAATGGCGATTTGTAAAGAATTGGAAAGTCGAATCACAGAAGTCCTCCATCATGATTTATATAAAGATAAATCGGAAAGGGCGATTAATACAATCCGATTGAGGATCCGTCAATTCGCCGAAGAAAAGAAGGTGAAAATTGGAAACAATATCAATAGTGTGATAAAAGTAAATACGGTAGACTTCTGTGAAGATTGGAATGATGTTTTCGATTTTAGTATCAACATTAATAGAGTCCAAGACATTGTAACTCGAACCATTGACATGACAAAAAATATGATGCGAACATGTCCACAAATACAGAAGATTTTGGTAATTGGTGGATCAGGCGACTTCTGTCTGGTTCGGAATCGATTACAAGATTTGTTTGGAGATCTTGTAGCTTATGATATCTCGCCCTTGCGTTGTGTATCCAATGGAGCAGCTCGATATGGTTACCGTCGAGATACGGTGAAGGTGAGTGGAGGAATGTTGTTTACTCGATCAATTCTACCAAAAGGAATTGGAATTCTGAATTCGAGAAGCACACCAGAGTATATTGCAGTGAAAACAGACACGCTTCCGAAGGATGTATCACGTCAGATTGTTCTAACGAAAGATGATGATTCTATTCGAACATATTTGGTGGAAGAAACAGAGAATGGATTTGATGTAATTAAGAAACTAGTTATTTCGCTTGGAAAGACGTATCCAAAGGGATCACAGTTTAGCTTTCGACTTATTATTGGCAAGGATCTTCTCATCTACTATAAGGTTTTGGATATGAACAATCGTGTCTTACTACCATTGACTATGGTACGTATTTGATTGCTTTGTGTTTGTTAACAATGATCTCTTTTGGCGGCAGATTCAAATATTCTTTCATATGCCACTTCTCAGTCGAAAACGTGGATGGAAGAAATCAAATACTCAATCTGATACCAGTTCTACTAGTAGTACTCAGAAATCACAGCCGTCATCTCAATCCCTAGAAGTTGTGCTAAAAAACGCAAATATCACTCCATCTGGAGGTATAATGATGCTAAATAGGGAATAAACGTGTAGATACCTTCTCAAGTCCAAATGTCTTTGATTCTCTTTGTTCATTGCGTCAGCAAATCCAGAATGCAGATCAAGCTGCTGCAATTATGCAAGGTATATTGGTTTTAAGATTTCCTTACCTATAGATGTCGAAAGTACGCTTGCAGATCCAGACGAATTAAAGAGATTCATCAAGCCGATCAATGTTGCAAATGTGTCTGATGATGGTTTGATATAAGAATGATGGATGATCTATAGAAATCGCTTTCTCTTCCTTTAACCAAGATAGTGTATGTCATCTTCTCATGCGTGTTGATTTATTACAATCTGCTATAATTAAGTATCTTCTCTCAAAAGTCACAGAACACTCCGATGAAGAGGTAAGTCGTGATTGCATCATTATGCTTCTCCTGAATCAATTTCGCTGGTTGGATTTTGTATCAGATTGCTCAACATTGGTTTCGGGCCTTTTGGAAACATTGGCTGTGGAAATTGCTCCTTGTACTGAGTAGTAGATCTGTTCACTTCCAGTTCAGAAAGAGATTCTGAACCTACTTCCTGAACTCGTTCATGATAATAACCAAGAAGTATGAGTTAGATGAAATTGATTCATAAGATGTGTGTGAAAGACTTGATCGCATTGCTCCAGTCCGATTCCTCTCTCTGTTCTGTTCTTCTCTCAACATTGGAGAACCTTCGTCTGACAGAACAGCAATTCAGTGATCACTTGTCAATCTTCACAGGAGCTTTGACTTCTGTCTCTCTCGATGATCTTCCTCTTGTGGTAGGATTCGAATTGCATTTCCATAAATAGTTACGATTTCTGCTTCGGGTGTGTCCTCTTACCAATGCAGGGAAGAGTGGTTCTGAATGCAATCAAGTGATTGGTGTGATTCGGCAGTCGTGTGATCCGTCGAAATGGGCCTCAAGTAACAAAGAGCGAGATGACGTGAAGAATAGAGGCTTCTTCAGTAGGACCTCGTGTATTCGAAGAATTACAGAGTTGCTTCCAACAGCGTCAGGAAATTGGAAAAGTGTTTATCAAAGTAAGAATGGAGGGAAGTTGTAAATCGAGATTTTGAATTCCATTTCGGTTGAGGATTTTGTTCCTTTGGATGTGTGGATTCTAGCCATATTATTACGAGAGAATCTTCAAACTTATCAAGTAGGTGTCAAATACAATCATCAAAATAAGATTGAACGAATCTTAACACGACGATTGTACAAACTTCCCGCCAAATCAGTTCTCTTTGTAAAAGCAATTCAAGGCAATGGTGTAGCTTTGGTTTCTGTAACAAAATCACTATTGAAAATGGCAGAAGTCTTAGCTCACAATTCATCTTCAGTAGCACAGGAATTAGCACAAAGCATCTATATTGCATTATGGGAAGAGTATTCGCAACCATATTATCAACAAGATGTTGGATTAGCGAAATGAAATGATGATCAGATTATCTCTTCTCTCATCACACAAATTGGTGCTTCTGCTGTTTCCTATAGTTCCGTAACCAATTCTGAAGAGCCTTCGTCATCAGTTGGTCATGAAGTAACAACTGCTTTAGCTGTGTTAAAAACACTTGCTCAGAATGACAAAAATATCGCTGATTTGCGCAAATACAGAATCTTCATACGAGGCGTGTTAGATTATGCCGAACGTCTGAATTCATCTCAAATCAATACATTACTGGACATTTTGTGTCAGTTATCATTGAATGATTCAAGTGGCCTTGATGAATTGTTCATCTTAACACGGAAGTATTTGGGTATGAATGATTTGCATTACAAGCGAATGGGTATCTTAGGAGTGTGTGCAATTATCCAGTATGATCAAGGTGATGATGAAGTGAGAATTCTCTTCATCTCTCATATAGAGTGTTCAATCCATGTTTCAGTTCTGTTTGAAGTCAACACGCAATTTCCCTGAAGCACGTCATTTTCTCTATCAACGTATGGAAATGGCGATTACCGCGAATCTGTTTCCAGCTTCCATTATGCCTGTATTTATCATTACTCTCCTGATAGTTAGTTCATCAACACTACAATGACTTCTATTCTCGATTCTCAGTATCTTCTCGATTACTCCGAATCAACTCAATTTCCCGCGATTTGCAATAATCTCGTTACTCCTGTTGCCGAATACAATTTGAATGGCTCCAAGGCTACTGTTTGTATCAACGTTGCCAATCAATGTGCTGAATCCACGATTCGCCAGAAGCAGTCGGTCTTTTTGCTTCCTTCTCTGCTACGTGTTGTGGTTGCTTCAGAGCGAGCAGTAAATCCTGATAAATGGCTAACAAATGTGAATGCATTAGTAGGATGTCCCTTGGTGACCTGCGGTGATGTGATTCTGGATGATCTCCCAGCACCTTCTCAGAGTATTGTTCTGCTAGCTAAGTTGGGTGTGATCGTTTGGTTGAAGGAGTTGGTGGCCGTGTATTGTGTATGTGAGGAGGAACAGATTCGCTATTGTGTGAGGGAAGCTATGATGGAATCATGAGTAGCTCACACAGCGAATCGTGTTGCTCAATGGACTCATTGAAGAGTTTAACAGAATCGGGTCGAATTGTGTACTTCCATTTATCCCCGTTGGTTTGAGTGCATCTGTCAAAACCACTTCAAAAGGACAAAAAACGAATGTATTTCCGTCATGACAAATAAACTCTAGTTTTCAGTACATCTTCCATCCTTCAATCTCTCAATTACCCATCTGCTCACGTAATCTCTGTTTAAGGTTCTGACAAGCAGTTGGAATGATCTTCATATCCTTCACAATGATGATCTTCTCAAGTCACTCTCCATTGATCTCATGTCGTATCCAGCTCTGTCTATGTCGTCACTTGGATCGATTCTTCGTGATTTAAACTCTGCAGTACAAGTACTGCATCATTCAAAGTCCTCATTGTCAATTGATGAGATCAGATCATTAGTCACAGCATTCTCTCCTGCAGTCCTTCGAGTGCTGATGACTATATATTCTCAAAGCTATTCTTTCTATTTGCTAGCTGATCAGGATGGGGAAGGATTGGAGAATGATACCATTTTCAGAGAAGGAATTGTCATTCCAGAAATCATCACTATTTTGGAGATTGTAGATTCGGTGTTGGCTTCTGCTGAGTTCCGAGTGGCCATTTACAATGCAGATCCAATCGAATATGTCCGAAATCTGGCCTATTTCAGGACTGCCACACTTCCTCCTCAATTCATCCTTCAATGTGAAACGTGATGATATTCTGTGGATATAATGACTAGTGAAATGCTAACAGAAGAAACTGAAGTCCCGCGGTTCTATTCAGTTAATCAGATAAGTCCGTATATCATGAGAATAAGTGATGGACTTATCAGCAATGTGAAACAGTATGCAAGTTATGAGCTGGATGTAATGTCGTTGCGCTGTTTAGAAGAGCTTTTGTTCCTACAAGTGTCATTGCATCTTCAAGTGAAAGGCTGTCGTGAGATAATGAATGTGGAGGATACAAAGACACGTGACATACGTTTGATGCAAAATGACACAGTTCTTCAGGACTCAGGTGTAAAAGAGTGCTTGCAGAAGATGAGTGATTTGAGTGTGGAAGTCCTGGAACGAGACGTGATCACTGCGAAAATGAGTGCAGCAAAGTTGAACACTGGGATTCGATTCTTACTACGAACAGCTGTTGTGTATTGTGTGAATCCAATCGATAGATTGAAAATGATTGTTGAAGTAACATTAATGATGAATGCATGATGTGTGTAGGATATACAAACATTTGTCAACGAGGAAGCACAGAAGCAGCAGGATAGTACTAGAGATGCGATTCAAGAGAGTCATGTTCATTTCAAGACATTATCTGGAATGACATTTAAACTCTATTTTACTGCAGCAAATGAAGAATTACTGAGAGCGATTGAAAACTTGAAATTAGATGAGATTCTATTGGTTGATGACACCAAATGTGAAGAGCAGCTGAGTGTCTTAAGACGTTTGTTTACACTCCTGGAGATGTTAGTGTTGGTAACAAGGAAGAATGACAAGCAAACTATTCTTACAACTACGCTGAAGTTCTTTAATGTGTTTATGACGCTGTTCTTAGGACCCTGTTTGAAGTTCTTAAGGAATGTTCTTCAACGATTCCCCGCGGAAGTAGTATCAATCATTAAGACTGTCCAACGATCAACACGACAGGTTCAGAGTCTGTGTGCTCATGCGAAAGCAACAAAGGATTCAGCCACCTTGGCTCATGTACCAAGGATCAAGAAACAATTGGAACAGCTGATCTATCAAATCAAGGATACGTTGAAGAAGCTGGGAGCTGAAGATGCATTCTGGTTGGGGAATTTGAAGAACCGATATCTGAATGGAGATGAAATTGTGGATGATGAGATGCCAGTTATGTCACATAAACGAGGACGAAGGAAGAATGAAGAAGAGAATGAGAAACGGATACGTGTGGAACCGAAGGTTGAGATGGATGAAGAAGCAATTGAAGTTAATGATGATGAGAATGAGAGTAATGAGAGTAATGAGAGTGATTCTTCCACTGAAGAAGAATGAATCTGTTTCCTAACAAACATACAATCACTTGCGAGACTGACGAGACTTCATTCCAGCTCTCTTATTCCACGACTTCTTCAGTCCTTTCCTCTTATTCAGATAATCATTCATTAGACTAGGACGAACAGTTTCCCATTCCTTATTCACTTCTTCTAATGATCTCTATCTATCAATTCTCTTCTTCATTCTTACAGTCCGATAAAAGAATGTGCCAAAATCATGAGCTATTTTTGTCATTGGAGTATCCACGGGAATTGTCACAATCTAACAATAACTCTCACATTTCTCTCTTACAGACGCGTTCATATTGGACTTCTTCTCGTTATACCACGAAATCGGAGCAACTTTATCCAATACCCTATTCTGAACAATTTCTGGAATTCCTACGTTTCTTTCGGTTTTGTATCTTCTTGTTCTGCTTCCACATTTGGTAGGAAGTTGAAGAGTGAGAACGACTTGGCTTCAGATTCTTCAAACAATGACGACATTGGGGCATTCGGCACTGGAGCAGTCTCCTTTTGTGGTTCCGACTTGCCCAAAATTGATGCCAAAATTTGTTGATATTTTTGTGACTCCTCTTGAAGGTCAGCATTTGTCCCACTCTCCTCTTCCTCATCTGTTCCACTCTCTTCTTCAATTCGTTTCCGTTTTTCATCAATATCTCTTAGTTTCTCGCTCCAATCTCGTTTGAGTGTCGTTGCACCAGATTCATCACAACATGAGGCAGTGGCTCTCAACTCCAGACGATCTGAATCAGTTGAAGACTCATCATCCAAAAACGATAAAACGCCCTCATTGATAGGCTCAGACTGTGGTTTGTCGGAAGGTTCACTCGATTCCTCAGATCTGGGTGAAGGCGAGACATCCTCTTCCAATTGGATTGTACTCTTAAAGATGGGTTCTGGTATTTCTGAACTCTTTGGACGTGATACAAGAGGTTTTGGCAGCGAAACTGGCGTATCTGAAGGAAGCGAGTCATCAAAGTGAATCACTTGAGGTTGGATGAACCGATGTCTAGAAGTCACTTACAATCCACTTCATCACTTCTTTGTCGATATTGTACTTCCCTCTGGAATCTCCACTTGTCTTTCTTTCAATACTTGACCAATTTGATTCATAACGATTGGATCTTCAGAAACAACGAGAAACTTTCGTTTGCTCTTTCGAATCATTAAGGTATTCTCGATTCCAGATAAAGGCTCTGTTTTTATGTGCTCAATCTCTTCTTCTGGTTTCGGTATGTTACCGTTTGCCAGGCGTTCACGTTCTTCTTGAATACGATCAAGATAGGAAGGCTTAGCAATTTCTACTCTAAAGGAATCAAAATCCAACAGTCTGTACTTTAAAAATCGACCTCTCCACTTTGCTCCATTGAACAACTTGATCAACTTAGCAACTGCTTCATCATTGTCATTCGCTGTATCAATATATCTATGCGTTACAACCCAAATCACTTCTTAAAATACCCGAAACCCTTACAAACGCCATCTTCTCGTAGAATGATCTCTACAGACTTGATTGGAAGTTCTTTCACTGCAGAAAAGCGATCTCTTATTTCTTCCTCCGTTATATTCGGAGTCAGACCACCAACTACATGATTACACTCCTCTATATCAGTTCACTGAAGATTCTCATCGACTCCTCGTAATGAGCAGGTGCAGTGATCTGGACTTGGTTTGTGACTTGAGGGAGAATTCCACAAATCCTCTCCATTCTTGCAGCCAGTTCTTCGCCACTCTCCCCTAGGCTTTATTTACGTTTCTGTTGTATTTGAATGGAGTTGAAAGCACTCGAGTTCTTTAGCGGTATAGGAGGACTCCATTGTGCTCTGAAACAAGCTAATCCAAAGAGTGTTGTGTTATCGTCGTTTGATATCAATCCAAATGCATACAAAGTGTAGTTGATATTCATTTCGATAATTAGATGTAGATATCATCATAACTTCCCAGATGTTCCATATGTTCAAAAGGATATAACAGACTTAACGTTCAGCATATGTTGAAATTTTTACTAGTAGAGTTTCGGAAATCGAGAAGTATCAAGCCAATGTGTGGCTTCTAAGTCCTCCTTGTCAACCCCACACACGTCAAGGGATGAAACGAGATTGTGAAGATGCTCGTTCCGATGGTTTGCTGCATTTGATCAGTCTTTTAAAGAGTCTTAAACAAACACCGGACTATATACTACTAGAGAACGTTGAAGGGTTTGAAACGAGTCAGAGTCGCGAGTTATTGTTAGAAGTTCTCAAAAATCAACAGTACTCTGTTCAGGAGTTTATTCTATCACCAAATCAATTTCAGATACCCAATCAACGTGATCGATACTTTCTCATTGCTAGAAAGAAGGCTTTTCCTATTCCTCCTGAAGACATTCCTCGTCTGGGTCCTTGTTATCGCATTATTCCGTTCCATCCAACATGTGTAAATATTACGTATAAAAGTGGCACAGCAGAAATGGGAACAAAAGAGTCTCATGATTTGTGGAATTCGTTAAATACGAAATGCAAACCTCTGAGTGAATTTCTGGATTCACCCATGCAATTAGGAACAGATCTTACTCCCTTCTTGGTGAAGCAGTCTGTTCTTCAAAAGTCAGGTCCTCATTTAGACATTGTAACTCCGAATGATAAGTATTCTTGCTGTTTCACAAAGGCATATCGGAAGTATCATCGAGGAACTGGATCCTTGCTTCAAACTACCATTCCCTATCAGTTACCTCCTGTCTCACGTGATCTTGATAATTTAATGTCTCTCAAATTGCGATATTTCACAGGCACTGAAATGAAACGGTTACATGGATTTCCAGAGGATTTTGGATTCCCAGATGATATGCCTGAGGTCCAGCGAGTTAAATTGGTTGGAAACATATCCTTTGTGTGTAATTGAGAGTTAGTCCTTGATTCCAGAGTTTGAGTGTTACCGTTGTCGGTGCATTATTAGAATATCTGTTGAAGTGTTTTGATTTGTTTCTATACACTTTTGTCAGTTTCATTTCGCTTCCATGAATTCTCGCATTGCCTTTTTAGTTGTTGCTATCCTATCTCTCCCTATGTTTTTATGGGAGACCGTTTTGAGTATTGTGAATGGCAATTTTCAGCTATTCTACTATTTCACCATTCTGACGAATGCTTTGACATGGCTCTATTTTGCTATGAAAGTTGTGTATGTTGCCTTTAGTCCTAAGGTGTTTGTAATTGATTCCTTTCATCATGTAGTTTACTGGTTTTTCAACAAGTGAATCGAAGTTTGATCGCTTTTTGACAATGTACAGTGCATTCGATACGGTCAACATCTTCTTTGTGTTCATTGTCTTCTGGACGATGCTGTCTTTTACAACTGTATATGTTCTTGATGATATTTATTCGTAGAAATGGGCCTTTACATTGAGTATGGCTTTCAATCTCTGTGATCACTTGATTGTCCCAGTGTTTAAGATGATTGATTTATTCTTATTCACTCCTTTAGACTTTGATCATAAGTTGCTCTACAAACTCTGTATTCTTTATCCTTTACTCTATTACATCTTCTCTACGATTCGTGGTCTTCTATCTCCTGACCACATGTATCCTTACTGGTTTATGGACCCAGCGAAAATTTCATATTCCATGATTGTCGTCTGGTTCATCATTTTGCTCGCTGCATTCCTCTTCTTTACGTGGGCATTCGTTCGTATCTGTGAGTTTATTAAGAACAGGAGAGAACGTCGAGTTCTCTTGACGGATACCATGGTATTTTGTGTTTGTTTCAAATAGGATATTCTACTTCCATATTTCCATGTTGAATTTCTTCTTCTTCTCGTTCTTTCATTTCTAGAACACTATTCTTAATCTCCTCTTTCCAGGTTTCTCTCATACTACTATAATCTCCAAATTGAGTATCCAATGCAGAGATATCTTCGACAACATGTGCCCGACCCTGCAATTCTCCATGTTCTTCCATGTAATTCTAGTCCTTATTCAATTCCCAGTTCTATACATTAAGAAGTTGAGTCAGCTCTTTGCTTTCCTGTCTCACTTCTTCTTTCTCATTTTCATTAAGACTTGTTGCCTCATCCAGCAATGCGATTGCCTTCTTGTAGGATTCGAGTGATAAATTGACTTCTCCCATTTCTCGTTGAGCTCGTGCTAATGTTACATGTCCTTCACACCATTCAGGTTTGACATCAAGACTTTTCATGGCGTATTTCACTGCTCCAAACGGCCTTCCTTGCATTAGGTGGATCTATTCACAATAGAATATAGAAAGTTACTTGAGCTATCATCTCCATTGACTTGTAATCTTTATCATCCAATACAACTGCATGAGATAACAAACTCAATGCCTTTCCAAAATCTCCAGATTCTGCAGCTTCCACTCCTTTCTCTGCAAACTCTTGTGCAGATTCTTCTATAACGAATGAAATCCACTTTACAATGTATACCCTTTTTTCTACTATCTTCTGATTGAGAAAAGAAGGATGGAGTTGACTATGTCAGAAAAGGAACATATCTATACAGTTGCACGATCAATTTTGGATGGGATTGTGAAGGATGAGATTGAAAGATTCATCTGTCCCACTCTTCACAAATGAATGACTAACAAACACACGAACCAAAATATCACAGCTCATCATCATCCTCAGGTTCTGGTAACTCCACTGTTGCATACTTTCTTAGGAATCGCTCCATTCCCTATAAGTGACTCTCCATTTCAAAACTCACAGCAATCGTCATATCTTCGCGATAATTAACCCATTTCTTCTTCTTTCCATCAGTTGTACGAGGATAATAGCGTATGGCAGGATAGGAATCAATCTTGACAGATTTGTGATTGAATTCATTACGATCAGTATAAGCGTAATAGAATTTCAAATGTTCTGTCTCTTCATAGTCCTCTGCAAATTCATACAATTTCACTTGAACCTGAATACAAGCATCACAACGCTATTCATCACATTTCAGTTGTCCTCTTACCGAAGTCATATACAGAACAAAAACATCATTCTCAGGATTCAGAACATTCTGTTCAAATGTCCGTTGGACAACTTTCTATTCATAATCGTTTCATCGATTTCCCTACAGCGCAATTACGTCGATTGTCCGATTCTGATGGAATAGGCTCTGAATTGAAGATTCGATGTAATGATGTCTCCTGACGCATGGCTTTGTCTACAAACGAATGAAGATCTTCTACAACAAGATTTCCTTCGTAGAGATAGCGACGACAGAACTGACCTGTATTAGAATTTGACTATAAATTAGTGCTGATTTCTGGAATTACATGAAGTACAAATCCATGTTTGGGATACTCGAAAATGCTGAAATACCGCATTAGGCGCTCAGATTTCTTCAGATCCGCCTTGATACAATAGGTTTCTCCTTGCAATTCCTTAGCCACCTACATCACATTCTCTCTTGGTTGTTACCTTAAGAAATTCACTCATATAAGACTCATAATCTTCATCCGAAGGGTTATAAAATAGAACGAGCTGATTGCGAATGCGAAGATTATTGAAGATTTCTCGAGCAACCTAGATAACAAAATGTGTTGATTGCATACTTCCTTGTGACTATAATCAATCACCAGAGGTAATTCGTTCATATCCACGAAATCGGATAATTGATCATAATTCGTCATATCACCGTTAAATTGAACATATGTGTCTTGATCAACATGATGATAAGCAATAAAGCCATATGAATCAACATTAAACTATTCATGAGAAGAAAGATCCATGAGGACTAAGGTATGGAGTTCTGGTAGGAATGAATAGAAGAAGACAGCATTCGATTTGCCATAAGCAAGACGATCATATGTCTCATATTCTTCGGACTAAAGTTTGAGAGGAATGAAGATGATTACATCATTATTATCAAAAATACCAATCATAATGATGGATAGAGACGTACTATAGAATTCCCAATCCTTCATCGTCTTGATCTCCACGATTTCGATATGAGCATGACTCATTGCAGCTTTTGCAATCGATCTATTTTATAAACCAAGAAGAACAGATGAGACATATCGGAGATGGGAAACTTGAGTTTCTCTGGATCACGACCAAACGAATACACATTGATATACTCAGGATATTCAGTTGCATTGTATCTTTCGACAACATTAAAACTAGTTCCCATATTCACTTCTCCGATATAGACAGGATTGTCGAGATGAGCCAACATCTTCGCAGCTTTTGTCGTTGGTTCTCGGTATCCCAAACATTTTGGGAGATTCTAGAAGTTAGAGTGAGGAAGATTCTCATACTCTCTGACAGAATACAAGAAGAAGCTCATAGGTGGAATCCAAAATATCATCAATATTGTCGTCAGTCACTTGAACGAGTCCATCCTCCATGGGGAACTAAGAATCGACATGTATTCTCGTACCTACTTCATTCAATTTTTTGATACATAGGGCACACAGAAGCAACGTGCAAAATACGAGAAGCCTCTTCATATCAACAAATGGGAAATACTAACACTCCCGCGGGAATATCAAAACAAACAAGAAGGCTAATTGCATGATGAATATATCCGAATATCCTTCATAAGACGTTGAATAAGCAATTGGAATGAAGGCATGTCTGTAACTGTGGTGATATTCCAAGCGAGTTTCTCTTTGTTCTCTTTCGAGAGTCCATTTAAGGAATTCAAAAATAACGGAATATCCGTTTCGAAAAATGGTGAAAAATCCGAAAAGTTTACAGTATACCTATCACTTATCTAACACCAGTTTTTTATACAGTGTTGCAATCATATCGCTGGATAGAGTCGAATGCACTTCACTTAGAACATGCTACACATCAACATGGATTGATAGTGTTACTTGTAATAACACAAGACTGAGAGATTGACGGAGATTCGCTCTGAAGGCAGGTGCTTTGTAGATTGGAAGCATTCCTGTGTTTTTGTAAATGTCCAAAACAGCCGACAGAAGTTCTTGAGAGACAGATTCAGAAGCCAATAGCTGATAAAGGAACTGTGAGAGGGTTAGAATGTAATTCATGATTTCAGGTGTAGTTGTTAGTGATACCGAATGCATCGAGAACAACTACAAATCAAGCAATAATGATATTAGGACGGTACTGCAACACTTCACAAACATTAAGATAACATCAGTAGAAATGCTACAGATGGCTTGTTCTCCAATCTGTGTCATTAGTAATACAATATTCTGAAGGAATTCTCTTGGAAGACTACGTTCCATGCACATCAGGTTAATCAACCTCAGAGCCTTGATGGAGAGCAATTCATCTATCTCACAAAGAACTCAAATCACTCACAGATGAAAGATTTTGAAGTGTTTCGGATTTGCGATAATGTATTGGGCAACTGATGTAACAAGGAACCCACCACGGGGAGAAATTGATCCATCGTCGCCCGCACACTGCGGAGAATGCTAGCAGCATATAATTCGCAATTCCACAAAATGCGGCAATTCTCGTAATTATGAGAATTCTCATTCTTCTGACTTGAATCAATAAGAATCTGCGCAATTTGAATGAATACAGGAAGTAGTTGCGGATAAATTATATCCTTAACAACTTTCATCATCATGGAAGATTCTTGCAAAGCACTGGTCAGTAAATATGCACAGCGCGTATAAGTTGAGTTCATAACTACAGAAGCACCACCAACCACAGATGAAGATCGCTGAAAGAATCTTCGTGATTGGGACTGTGCAACTGTTGGAGACTGTGCTGTGAGTAACGTAGAATAGATTGGAGCCAGTAGGGTAGAAAGAGCATTGGAATACTCTTGAGGTGACAAACTGTGTGTTAAAAGATATATTAGGAAGATTAGGAGTTGTCTTTGAATAATTAGAGGACATTGGGAAGTTTCTTTTGTGAAATTTGTGACCAATCCTGGAATGACTGAAAATGAGTTAATAAATGGACAAATGTACATGATAAATTAGTTACATTAGCAATTGTACAATTAGAAGCGATATAAATCATTACATTCGAAATTGTGATCAATAGTAGATTCGGTGGAACAGTAACAGAATTCGTTAATGTCATATATAAAGATGTTAAAATACCCTCAATATCAGCTCCTCCGAGTTGATTGTTCAATACGAAGATGTATTGCTTGAAGCATAGCAAACTATCAATATAGAATTGAGTGACTTTTCGGCCATAAATATACACATTGTTGACATAACACTCACTATCCATGATTTATGGAATTCACAAATTACTTGATAATTCGGCTCAATAACACGAGGATATTGATATTTCGCTCACCAAAGTTTAGACAACTTACCAATCGCATAACAACACTATAATCACGCATTATGTCACCTTCCTCTCCTTTGCTTAGAATTGTCATAACAGACTCAAATGAAGAGATTGCAAGTGAATACAATGCATCCAGACTCGTTTCTGATATAGTAGGAATGTGCAATAATTGTGACAAAAGTAGGAGGGATTTTTGCACAATATAATCATACTCAGTCTGTGGCTCCTCTACAACTCTGGGAATCTCTTCGTAATCTCCAGTAATCTCATCAATCAATTCTTGAGAGGAGATGGTAACAGTCGATAGGAGAATGTCTGAATCCTCCTCCAGGAACTCATCTGTTGTGTTCGCTGTAACAATCACACGACAGTGATTACTGATCAGAAGAGCCTGTGTGACGTATTGTACAAGGGATGGAAGATGTCCAGTAATTCCATTATCTATCATATCATTCATACTATACCATCATCACTCCAATTCATCTGCAGAAGGAATTCAGCCAGTTCATTCCAGATTTGGAGTAGTTGGAGATAACATCGTGGTTCGACCTGAGCTTGTGTGTAGGTGACACTAGATGAATAGACTGATGGTGTGATTACAGACTAGCTAGGAATGAATCGAAGTTAAACTGCTGGTTGGCAATGATGACTGAGAGATAGTTTACTACCAACTCGTAAATCATCAAATTCATTCGCTTCACATACATCACAGACACTTCTTCAATGTGTTGGGATAGAGTCTATAATAATAGTGAGGAATTATGGAATACCGAAATCAGTGTCGTAATGGTATTGATAATCAAACTGTAAGTATCTCGATAACTGTACGGTATTAACCGTTTCATAAGCAATTCATTCACACACTTCATCGATTCCATACTGGACATGATCCAATGAATTCATCTGTACCTGAGTGGATTGGAGAAATCACAGATCAGTTTGAAGAGTGCTTCTGTCATAGAAGGATCCAGAACACAGGACAAGTCATTATGAGGAATGAGAATGAGGAGGATCTGTAGAGCACAACTAACGATATCTTCATCCTAAAGATTATGGTAGAATCATGAAAACTACAGATACAGAGCGAAGGATGGAGCTTACAGAGGATGTAATTCCAGCTACACTTCCACTATTGTTAATGAAATCAATCAAAATAACCTTATTACGCTTTGAATTGTTGCTTTCTTCTCTGTGAGAAGAGGAATTGCATTTTCGGCTTCATATACCTCTTCGAGCAAAACCAACAGTAATAAAAGCTGTGGACTACAATCTGATGTATTCTGGAGACCTGCTGCAATGTAGTCTAGAATGCTTTGCAAATACCGCTCATTTTCCATTACTGCAATCCAAGCAATCGTCTAATGATTACAGGAATCAGTAGGAATCACCTTTGCTGTTAGTTTCATAATGCTCCTTGACAAGACGTTGAACTGATTCACATAGAATGCAATCTCCGTTTCCTGAATGAGAGACTTTTCTCCATCCGATAATGTCTATGAATTACATACCTTAGTGAATAAGACAGTCCAACGATGTCTTAACAAGAAAATAAAGGTATCCTGGATAATCAGATGGATGTTAGTGCTATTTCTATGATATTCATTGCATTCTTGGTGTTACGTCATTTTCATCAACTCCAAACAGATCTTCCATGAATCACTCTGCCTTTCAAATGCTACGAATGCTTGATCTGTGTAATGATTGTGTCATCCTTATTCCTACCAATTGCATTTCTCTGATTCTGGGGAGTATTCGGGTTCAGAAACTCAGAAAATGCAGACTCGAATTGTTCAAGTACTTGAGTAGCAACAGACTTCGTATCCATTTGGTTTTTAGAGAGAACAACAGATTAAGAAAATTCCCTCTATATTTGGAAGTGGATTGAAACAAACAAATCACTCCTTCTTTGTAGTTCGCATCGTCAACTCCTTTCCATACTCGTAGAAAGTGATCATCAACGCGCAAGCCACGGCTGATTTCACAACTCGTGGACCAACTCCCTTAAACAAACCTCCTATTCCATCTTCCTACACTTCATTATCGTTTATATTCCTACCTGATAGACACTTCGCATGATTCCAAACGAAGGCAATGCCTTTCCAGAACGCACTTGCTGTTGTGTTTTCACCACATCAAACGGGTTCACAAGGAACGAAGCAAGTGCTCCTGCCGTTGCACCACAGAGGAAACTCTTCGCCGGTCGTGGAATATCGAACCGTTTCACAACAGAACGAACCTGTTCCAGTCTAATACATTACAGATTTATCTGACAATGACATCAACCAATGAAGGGCAGAAAAGGAAATATCACGTAGCAAATTTGTGTATACTCCCTTCCACAAGTACAAAACTCCATGTACTTTGGCTTCCCCTCCAACACGACGAATAGCGCCAATAAAACCTCCAGGCATACGGGCTTGGGCTTGGGTCTTGAGGAATTCCAGAGGCTCTACACATACTACAGCAAGAGTTCGACTCAAGCCACCACTAATAGCAGGAACCATCCAGGCAACACTAGAATCAGAACCTCCAACAACAACTACTATTTGCTCTTGAAGTATGGTTCCAATCTCCACTTGATACCATCATAAGAAGAGTAATAGAGAACCGAATTAGGAATGGCAATCATTAATGTCGGAACTAGACCACTGTAGAAAGCACGGAATCCCTAAATTGATCAATTTATCTAAATATATACTCCATCCAACCAGATGTTCTTGGTTGCAGCAAATGTTCTGCGGAAAAGTTTTGGTACACCCTGCATTTTCTTGCATTGTTCCTGGAAATTATTGCCAACAATTGAAACTACATCAATGATCCCCCTGCGTTCTCGAATCGTAAACTCTGCCTGTCCATAAGTTTGTCCATTCTAAAATACCTGGAGATAGGTTTTGATCACATCAAAAGGAGTGACAATAGTCTTGGTGATTAGTGCACTAGTTCCCGATGAAAACATACGCTGAACTAATGGAACCTTTTCCCTTTTGTCTGAAGGCATTGGGGTCTGGCACAAAGGAGATTGTGTTTCATATGTCTGGTTTAAACAAATACTAATGAAAAAAGGACTACCGATGGTGGTAACTGTGACTGTGACTTCGATGGCGACGAGAATGACTCCGATGATGGCGGGATTGGCTTCGACTGTGACGAGAACGACTTCGATGCTGATGCGAATGACTCCGACTCGAACTGTGATAATAAGAAGAGCCATCAGAACTACACGAACCAATACCTGGTCTACTAGTAACTCCAACTCTCCATAATCACTCGACATAGTCCGAATTATCTGCAGCCTCAATAGCTGCATCAAACTTCTGTCGTATCAACACAATACTCTCACAGCTGCGATACACTTCAATGAACGTATCCTTCTCTTGTTTGGTCAGTAACGATAATTGGTCTCTCAACTTCTCTTCTCGAGTACCCGAAGGATAGGAAAGAATCGCAAACGCTCGCTTTTCAAACTCCGACACTTCAATTGTTCCTCCTTGAATTCTGTCCTTCTGATAATTGAGCTGAGCATCGTCTTTCGACATAGCACGAATACGAACGATTTGACCAACAATCGTTGCACCATCACGAGCTAAAGCTTCTTTGGAACACTTTATATCCTTAAATGTAACAATTGCAGACTATAGATCGTGCAGAATACTCATTTCCTACACTTTCTTGAGGATTCAAACGAATCTCTTCCAATTCACCAATTTCGCTAAATGCTTCTTCAATAGTCTTCATACTACGTGAAATAAAGCAGAATCAACATACTTCAAATCGATCGTAACAGGAGACACGATCACTGTTCGTGCTTGTGCTATTTCATCATTATCTATACAATGAAGTACTCTCGGGATCCATATTCGAATCACTTGAAAGAATAGGGATCCCAACTCTTAGATAAGGTGAATGGGAATACAAGAATCCATGGATATTTGTGATACTTTTGTTCGAGAGAAGCACATTCAATATGTTTTGGATGTTGGAAACGAAACAGATACATTAGCTGCTGTTTCTTGTTGGGTCCATAGTTGACATTTAGATTGCTACAGAACATCTTCGGATGAGTGGAGCTTACTGGGGGTTATGTGCACTAGAGATTCTAGGTGCTGGAGACAGAATGAACCAAGAGGAGCTTGTTTCTTGGGTAATAAAATGTCAAAATGAGGATGGAGGATTTGGTGGTAATTTTGGTCATGATTCAAACCTTGTGTACGAGGATTGGTTCGTTCTTATGTAGATATACACTCAGTGCACTTCAAATTCTTGCAATTTGTGATAAGCTAGAACAAATTGACAAAGAGAAGGTGGCATCCTTCATCATGGGTTTGTATCAACCCAATGGTTCATTTACTAACGACAGATATGGAGAGTTAGATTTGCGCTTCAATTATTGTGCTGTCCAAAGCATGTGTTTAATTGGAAAGCGGGAGCAATTGGACGCAGATCAAATCACTCAATATATTTGTAGTTGTCAGAACATTGATGGAGGATTTGGATCCATTCCAGGAAGCGAAAGTCATTCAGGAATGGTGTTCTGTGCCATTGGTGCGTTGTCAATTCTTCATACTGTAGACAAGTGCAATGTGAAACGTCTCTGCCGCTGGCTTGATCATCGCCAAGTAGATAGTGGAGGTCTGAATGGCCGTCCTGAGAAACAGTGCGATTTGTGTTACAGTTGGTGGTCACTTTCGGCAATGATGGTTCTAAGTGATTTTTTTGTGAATGTTGTTCACTGTAGATCATATTCCTATTGATCGTGAAGGGTTGATTCGATTTATCTTGAATTGTCAAGATCCTCGAGGTGGGTTGAGTGATCGTCCTATGGATGAACGTGATTTATATCATACTTATTTTGGAATTGCAGGACTCAGTATGCTCGGATATTTGGAGAAAGAGGAATTTCCAACGATTCCTATTCATCCTGCCTATGCACTTCCAATTCCTGTGGTTGAGAAATTGGGATTAACTGCCATGATGTTGTGATGAGTTTGTTACAAACAGTTAGCTATAGTGAATTAGGTTGGTTCGTTCAACTTCTATAGAATTTGGAATGATTGAGATCCTAATATTTCACTAGCCATCCGGAGTAGCCATAACAACAAA
>JABLTK010025451.1_pt1 | contig 23486 bp, 37 predicted proteins | sample 7160131 | NCBI WGS metagenome assembly JABLTK01 (sample SAMN14651221, study PRJNA627086) | human gut metagenome | isolation source: feces | host: Homo sapiens
AGCTCAGTTGGTAGAGCGTTAGACTGTAGTGGCTGCTCCGCAGCAATCTAAGGGTCGCTGGTTCGATTCCTGCAGCTCGGACTTTTTTCTTCTAATACACTTTGTATCGTCTCATTATTAATCAACAAACAACCCTTTACAAAAGCAGCTTCACTAAACCCATCGTATTCTGAAGCCTATTTACAGTTTCTTCCACATTCGCTACCACTTTGTTCAATATTACTGCTTTCTCCTCATCAGTTCCCCCTTCAAGTACCCCTTTGATCATGTCCACTCTCTGTACCAAATTTTCTGACTCTTCCATGGACATCGCACTCAACTTCCTCAACACTTCTTCAATATCCAATTTCTTGTCTACAGGAGCATGATAATTTCCAGAACTCGGTAGACGGCTTGCCGTAGCAACACCCTGTTTCGCTGGTAATTCTATCGATCACTTCGCTTCTCTATCCTTACCGGAGTGCTGTCTCTCTACAGGCACTGAAGTGAGAGTTCGATCTGGCCCTATAGGATGACTCCGATCTGGTATCATCGAGGCTGACCGCTCTGGCCTCTCCTTTCGAGCAGACGACTGGGAAGAGAGATACCCTGTTTGTCTACGAGGTTGAACCGGTGATACCATAGCACGATTCGATGTAGTTGACACCGTGTAGTTTCGGACTCCCAGACGAGAGGACACAGGCTGAGATTGATATCGACTTCCCTGCGGGGTGACACGCCCTGGAGTCCTGTTAGCAATTGGTGTAGCTTGGGTACTACTACTGATGTTCCGCGGTTCTATGCCTGTTTTCTTCATGGCAACTTCAAGACTCTTTGGAGTACAATAAATACGAGATTGAGCTGTAAAAGGCTTCACTGCGGATGCATGCTTAATAGCTGTGTTTGTATTCTTTGCGGGACTCGTCATCGAAGATGTTGACATGTATGTTCGACGGGCTGTAGAAGAGGTACTTCGAACACTAATATGAAGAAAACCACAGATTTGTACTCCTCCTGCAGAAAAGGATACTTCTGCACAAAAACAGCAGAAACTTCGCGCATTACAGAACGAACTTCACTTCGAGGAGCCTTAATACCCAACTAGAAGTGAATAATAATAATAATAGATACTTCGATCAGATTTTGGAAGGTCTTTGCATGCTTCTTTATGATTTGTTCCGGCCATGTATCAACCATCACGCTAATACAGTTTGCTGCTGAAATTTGCACCTTATCACTACAGATCATCCCAGCGGAGCGAAACAACCTTCGACTATTTAAAAAACGGTCCATCTGTAAAACAACACGGTCCATATACACAAGTGTTACAATTGTCAGACAACACTTTGCAATGGTGGATGAAATAACCTAATCGTTACACTCTAGAAAAGCCAGTTACCTGGTTGCCTGCTGCAGCCTTTTCAAAGATAGAGAGAAAAATGTCTCCAGCAATTGACTCTATCTTTTGTCCAAGCACCATACACATCGTTTCAATCGCTTTACATGCCTCTGATACGACCTGACTTCGATTTTCATTCGTCTACGCGATGATAACTGTTATCAACCTAATTACAGCGCTACAGAGTCCCATTTTTATATTAACGTCAATTTCATTCCCTGTCATACGCGGACCTTCGGTTCGAAGGATCGACTACACTTGAAATCGGGAAATCAACACAGATACATCCAATTTACGGATAGCATCCAATTTATCCGTCCATGCACCAGATGACATAGAAAGAGTATATCCAATGCTATTCAGACTCTGTTGCAGCGACATCTACCCATAGGTGAGTATAACCATGTTGAAAAGCAACAAACGAAGACTCTCTACCTGATACAAGCAGAATCGAGTCGATTCCAATGTATATCTGCAGATCCCCGCGGTAATAACAAACAAACAGATCAGAAAAGAGTAAACATTCTTCAGTAAAGTCGGATAGACAGATGAATCGCTTGGTACCAGTTTTGTGCCTCATCTTTCGTTTCAGCCTTAAACGTAAAGAGACTTCCATCATTCCATTGTATCTACATCTCAAGTCTGCCCAAATCACCCACCTCAAATATGCACGGATCTTGGGTGAAGACAATATTCCTGATATCAAGGACAGAGAAAGTTCGCGAATTCTATTCTTGACAATGCAAAGCTCTCCTACCCGATTCCTCAGTCCTCCAAGGATTATCTTTCCTCTCTCCACATATACTTCCTTGTTAGACCAACAACACCAACAAGATCCACTTTCTCGGAATTGAAGAACCCCTTGTTTTGGCAACTATTCATTATCTCCTCTCAATATTCACACAGAACATTCAACTGGTTGAACTTCTGAATCACGGGGATTCTTCCTTGATAATAGACGAATTGCCTCTTGGGAGGGAACGGAAACAAACCCGTTATTTAGCACACTAGTCGGCTGAAAAGTAACAGAATCCTCAAAATCCACTCCTCCATACATCACATCCATAATCTTACAGAAGCAACTATCAATTTCATTCTATATCACAAGAATTTCCTAGACCTACACTCAGTGGAATCATACTATCTTCTGTCCATTTGGCTGGAATGGACATTTCTGATGTATCCTGTAGTTCGTCCAATGAAACACTATTCCGTGTTTGGATCTTGTTGATATTATATCCATACTTCTCAAACCACGATGAACTCTACTGTAACAATCACCCAGAACAACTACAAGAATCTGATTGATCGTTAATCGTTGTGTAAGACGAGGATTCATACATGATGACAACAACTGAGTCAATTCATCAGATAATCCAGTCATATTGGGGAGAGTGTGATAATGACTCATTGTCTCCATGTGATCGTCAAGACGGTGAATCGAAAATGGATTCACTCCCATTACTAAAATGTATAATGTAACAATGGCTGACCAAATATCCACAGCATAGGAAGAGATTCTCCCTCCTACTGATTATCACTCCTTCAGATCCAAACCCTGCCAATACTCTGGAGGCAAAAAGTCTTTGCGAGTTGGGAAATTCGTTCGAAGACCGCCGAACATGTCATGACTGAAGTTGGTGATGAAAGATAATCCTCCGAGCTTCACTTCTCTAGAAATGAGTGCACACTCTTTCCAAGTACCCTGAAGAGGTCAAGAATATATTATCAGGCCGAATGTCGAGATGGCATATTTGGCTGTTATGAACTACGATAAAGGAGTTGTATCACTTATACGATCACGAATCGTGCAGAAAAGATGCCACATAACATAACATGCTTCAGCTTCGCTGAATACAGTCGGATTGGTAGTAATTGTTGTTGCAGCACCGTGACTAAACAATTTCACATCATTGTGACCTGACTTTTCAACAATGGAAACCAGAGGACTGGATTTAGCATCCCTGCGGAATGACTCCTCTTCAGACTCCATCACTGCGCCAAGATCACAGAGTTCCTCGACTAAATATGAACAATTCTCGATAAAGCTACAGAGGAAGGTGAATTGATCAGCATCGCGAACTGCAAAAAGACTACACAGCCCTGGGTGAGAAAACTGAGATCGGATGAAAATTTCATTAACCAAAAAGGTTATACCACTGTCCTGCTTCCCCAACATCACCGAATTGAAATTATTTGCTTCTCGACTTCGCAATGCCTTATTAACGATTTTAACAACATACGAAACAACATATTTGTCGAAATGAACATGAATGAGCTTGACGGCCTGATCCTTGCGCATTGAGGCCTTCGTCTCAGCCCTGATCTCAGCCTCTTGATCTCGTATCGTTGTTTTCCATACTCTACACAATTACTCCTTTTCGCATAAACATCTCATACATCTCTTCCATGGTCTCGCCGAGGGTTAGGCAAAGGAGATTCGACGGTGTAGTACGAAATCCAACAAATCTGGGAGTTTCGAATGTATTAGCAACAAAAAAAAGACCGAATTCCTCGGATTTGAAAAGAAACAATTTGATTCTTAATGTACTCCAGAGTAGATGTCATCAGGTTTACTTAACAACGCTTCTTTCTGGCTGCTCTTCTTGGGTGTCTTACGTTGCTTCACCTTGTCCATCTTACATACCTTCATAACCACAACGACCAGCACAATAACAATAATCACAAGCATCAGAGATATGGAGATAGTAATCCAAATGTTAGATGCTCCCTTCGAACAGTCCTTTCCAGTAAATCCATCATAACATACACAAAGACCCTTCTCTTCATCGCAGGCACCACGATCCTTGGCACAATGAGGATTACAAGCATCCTTATCATACTCCGTATCACACTTCAATCCAACACGACCTTCATCACAATGACAACGACCATCTCCCATCATCATATCATCACAACGGCCATGATTATCGCATACTCCATTCTCTGTCTTCATGCACTCTCCTTCACAAGTAATACCGAAATAACCTCGAGCACAATTCTCACAACGAGTACGAGGATCGAAATTGGTCTCACATTTACACTCACCAGTACCCTTAAGACCAGCATCACATACTCCGTGATCATTGCATGACTCACATTCAAGACATTGGAGACCATAGTGATTCTCTGTACATTCATTACACTGACCCTCAGGACCCCATCCCTCATCACATAAGCACTGTCCAGTACCACGCTTACCATCAACACAAGTACCATGATTACAAGGAGGACACATCTGACAATTCTCACCATAGAAGCCTGGTAGACATTCCATACAATCTGTGGCCGGATCCAATCCCTCTTTATCGCACACACGACATACATTATCAGGACAATTCACAGATACAGTGATTTCAGTATCATCACTCTCCTGCACCTCATCCATGTAATAGATACCAATGTAATAATAACAGTCAGTACAATAAGCAGGATGATCCTGTGTCAACTCAATCTCAGCACGACTATCTGCTTGTGTTGAATCAGTCCAGAAGTGATTGGTAATGGAAGCATGAGGACTGGTAGAAACATACAACACCACATTGGGATCCTTTTCCTTCTCTCGCTGTACAGCAATTTCAACAGCACGATACTCACTCAAATGGAGATAGAAATAGGTTTCTATACCTCCTGTGAATGCCTTCAAACTACCCTTCTTCGGCTCATTAGGACGTATCATGAAAGGAACTACAAATCATTGAATACAATTACTCATACCAAACCCTAATTCAGCAGTAACTGTCCACTGAGTTTCATTTGTAGTACGAATCGAGAATCCGAAGGTACAATCTGTACACCATCCTTCCTCATTCTCTGTAAGCACAAAACTCTCACTAGTCTTATAAGCCATATACTGAGTGAATGTATAAGTGGAAGGATCCTTAGGATTGTTAATCAGAGCCTGAGATGCTTGCTTACCAAGATATACATCGAAGCCAAGACAGTATACTGGTCCAGGATTGTACGTATAACTAATATTGGTCATTGTGACTTTCACAGATTGAACATCAACAAATGACTCCTTTGGAATGTTGATTCGATAGTATGAAATACCAACACCAGTATTCTTACTAATCGAACGATGTGTCTTGCCAAGATAAAGATAGTTTGCAGGAACTCGCGTGATTCGATAGACAATTGAGAACTTACATGGGACTGAGACGTACGGTTGGCTTGTTACTCGAATGTAATAAACTCCACCCACACGGAAACAGTCCTCTGTACGATGAATACCCCATTCGCGCAGGCCTGCTCCTTGAAGATCAACAGACTTCACAGTATCCCATTCACCATCATCAAAAGACTAGAAATGAAATGAAGAGGATATACCAACAGTTAGACTAACATCCAATGTCAGAGTGGTATCAAATTCATTGAGCTTCTGAATGCCAATGTACAAATCAGAATCATACTCCAGGTTACGAAGATCAATGATAAAGTGTTGACCATGAGAATCAGGCTCCACTACTGCTTCTATAGCCTCATTGTTCTGAAGATATACGATGTCACGGTCAACGAGGAAATTAACTGAGAAGTGCACAATGTCCTTCATTGGCTTCTCCACCATCACGCCCACATACAAATTGCAATCATTACAGAACAGATCCATACCACGATGCAACGAAGCATAGAGGAATCCATCTCCTCCTTCAAGTCTAATCATTATTCTTCACTACTCTTTCTACTTCAACGGGTTCTTGTCATCAGGACGCTGACCCTTCGCAACAAATCTGAATATGAGATTCCATAATCAAGCATACGCTCGAATCTTGGTAGAGGCAAAAGCATCGTAGGTCACAGTAATGTTCACAACATCAACAGCTCCAGAACCAGGTTCATCTTTGCCAATCTACAATAAAACCGAAGAACTATTCCTACGTAACCTTTGAAGGATACAAACTCATACTCAGAGTCACCAGGAACAACAGTGGATTTGGGAATATTATCAGTAAGAGCATACATCGTTGCTATCAGTTATACTTTGATAATGAAGATACAATCGACATCAGCAACAATCACCCAGTATTTGCTTTCAGAATCCATGTTTGTAATCTCAATAGTTGTATTCTTGCTACAGGGAGTCATCAAGTTATAACGGGTAACAGGAATACCATTCTTTACATCGCTATATATGATCTATGATATGTACCACAACAATTCAATAACAGAATCACAGGAAATCTTGACCGAACCAACCTTTTCTCCCATCTGCTTTCCTGTCCTAAATATTACATCAGACATCTTACATATTACACGTCAAGTTTTACACCCCAAATAACATAGCGCCAATCGGTAAGACCAGGCGTTACAAAAGTAAGTTTTCCTGCTGCAGGAATGGTTCCATTACTAGGAATATTCTTGGGAAGCACAATCTCTTCAGCGTCATCACCCACTAGACATATACAAAAAGAATCAAGACTACAAGAATAAGATGACACCACTGTAAGGAGCAGAACAATTAAAAATGATCGAACCACGCTCATACTATAAACATGAAGAAATAGCATTCAATTATTAATCCATTGATAATCAACTAATAACTGCACATATGACAGAAAAAGAGGAGAATTAGGTGAAAGAAACTCCTTTGAATCGCCCTTCACCTGAGCTCCATAGTTTTGGAGTTTCTAGATTGGAGTAGGGTTGCTTGTTTTTACTTGCGGTATTTTGTGTAACCCCCCTTTTAGATAATATGCCTAGCCTCGATTATTCTCATCCTCGTGAATACGGTCCCGGTTCTCGTTGCTGGTAGATTTATTCGTATGTAGTCGTTGATTTGTATAGCCGTGCCTGTGGTAACCGCCGTGGTTTGATTCGTAAGTACGATCTCATGCTCTGCAGACGTTGTTTCCGTGAGCAGGCTCCTAAGATTGGATTCATTCATGTAATTGATTGTAGAGAGGTGGGTGATGTTTTAGTATCATTAATCCGTTGGTGCATATTGAGGTGAAACTCTGTTTATGAGTTGTTTGTTAACCATTCCCTGTACTGATTTGGAGGGATCGCCATGTCTGCAAACTAGTACACTGTCTTGAACTCATTCATTCGTTTCACTCACACACTGTTAGCGAATTGAATTCGCTGATATATGTGTTTTGTAGTTCAGATGACTGTTATAATAATCAAGATGACATGATTCACTGAACATGCAAAACTTTGAAATCGTGTATCTTTAGATATTGACTTGTTATCGGAGAAATTCGATTGAATATTACATCATGGCAACCAGAAATTTGACTCCAGAGTTTAACAAATACCGTCAAGGAGCAGGACGCAAAAGACCGATGAATCCCTCTTCGTCGGCAAATACTGCTCTTATTGGAGGGGAGATGTGCGTGTTATTGTTTTTACCATTTATATATAGGCAGACAATGGGAGAAGAGTCAATCGCCCCTTACTGGGTTGAAGACATTGAACGAGTGCGCGCTGATCTTGACGAGATTGATAAGAAACGTAATCAACTAAATTTTGAGGATAATCAGCTAGTTGGAGCTCTCGAAAACATTTACAAGGATCGAGTGGCTGCCGTGTTTGATGATAAGATCAAGCAGTGCGATGCCCAAATTGCTAGCTATACACAGAACCTCACTCGTATGTTCCACAAATGCGAGTCCCGATTGAAGAATCTTCAGAAGAGGCGTACTTATAGTCTCTCCCTGTGACAAATAGAATATACGAACGAAACTGAAGCTCGTATCTTCAAGAATGTACAGAAGTGGGTGTTATTGAATGATTTGATTCTAGAGGCTTAGCAAGTCGTCTGCAAGAGCTTTCCATGGCATACAGAAAGAAGCAAAAACAGTTTTTCCAAAAGCTTCGGAGTGTGGATGTGGGACTAGCCGTTGTTGATGATGAGTAGACAACGGGTGCTGATGATGATCTTCTGGAAACTGGCTTCAATCAGACACAGAAGGGAGCTATGGACATGATGCGAAAGGAAACACAATCGAGAGAGCAGGAAATTCAGCAGATTGGTAATTATGAGTGTGGTAGATAATGTGTAGCAAAGAGTGCTCAGGAATTGGCCCAAATCTTCAAAGATCTTAATCAACTAGTTATCGAGCAGGGAACCATCGTAGATCGTATCGATTATAATATGGACCAAGCTGTCGTGAAAGTGAAGGAAGGTCTGCAGCAGGTAGTGAAAGCAGAGGAATACAAGAAATCTTCTCGTCCCTATACTATTATCGCTGTATTGGTCCTAATTATAGTGGTTTGTATTGTTCTTAAAGTGTTGCAGGCGAAGGCTAATGGGAAGTAAAAGTGTTCCTGGTTTGGCGTAGCTTGCTGCAATGTGTTTGTTGAACTAACTTATCAAATTTCGGTCAGATTCGTAGAGAAAACGGTTGTCTTCGAAAGCAGCTGCTCACAATCGTTGACTCTACTCAAATTATTTTTGGTTGTAAACATGAGTCAGCGTAGGAAAGCGTGGAGAAGCTTGATTATAGAACCTATTCTTGAAGTAAAGGACTTACACGTCGAAATCGCTGGAAAGGAGGTATTGAAGGGAATCACCATGTCAATCTATCCGGGAGAGACTCATATTCTCTTTGGACCTAATGGTTCTGGAAAGAGTACTTTCATTAAGACATTGATGGGATTAAGGTAGTGGAAATGTTTGGAAAGTTGATGGTTCTAGTGACTGCAAGGTTACCCAGGGATCCATTACATTTCTAGGCAAAGATGTCACCTATTCGCCTGTTGGACATGTGGAAGGTTGATTAATGCTTAGGTTTCGGATCGTTCAGTTATGGGAATGGGAATGCTGTTTCAGAACCCTCCTGAGATTGATGGTCTGCCTTTGAATAGGCTGATTAGTCATGCCTTCGCTGATAATGACAAGGAATGTATGACCTTTGTAGTAGAAATGACATACAGACATTGATGCCGTAAAGAAGACTACGACAATGGAGGATCACTGGGACCGTGATCTGAATGTGGGTTTTTCTGGAGGTGAGAGAAAGCGTTGTGAGGCTTTGCAGTTGCTCCTCCAGAAGCCAGTGTTATCGATGCTCGATGAACCAGAGAGTGGAGTTGACCTCCAATCAGTTCGTGTGTTAGGTAAGTGTTCCTCCTTCTACCCAATCTCTAGGAAGAGCTCTTTCGGCTTTACAAGACCGTGAAGTCAATGGTGTACATTCTGCGACCATCAGTTTGATTGTGATTTCATTCTTATTCGTAGTCATTACACATACGGGTAGTATTCTGGATTATATGCATGGAACTGTGGCTCATGTGTTAGTCGATGGATATATCGCATGCACTGGAGACGAACAAGTGTTTTTCAATATGATTGCAGAAGAAGGATTTGAGTACGAATTTAAGGAGTCCATAATTCATAGCTATTTCCGCAATTTAGTCTGTAACAAGGATTGTTGTCACTGTCCTGAGCAAGAGAAGCATGGAATGGTGAAGCATCGAATCTGTGCTTGTAAGGATGTAAAGAAGCCAGCAAGTCTGTTGGATGCATTCATGACCAGTTCCACAAAGGAACAACAGTTGAGTCTAATGGAGGAAGAACCTCTTCAAGTCGAGACTCCTGTGAAGACTCTCCTGGATAATGTGAGTTCTGTGAGTGATGATGCATTCTTGGAAGGAGATCAGGTCAAAGTGAATGTGAAGGAGGAGAACAAGAAGGTGATGGTGGACACAAATGAAGTTGGTAGGTGAAATGAAATCGATTGATCATAGATGTTTATGGAGGTGCCTATCGTCAGCGAGACCAGGTTGTAGAAGAGTTTGAGTCTTATGATGATGGTATTGAAGTGTTGTCTCTTCGTAAAGCACTCCAGAAATATGATTGGATTCGTCAGGATTGATATTACTAATGATGAGTAGACAAGTATATGTGGAGAGCTTTGGATTCAGAGAAAGACGAAGTTACACGTGCTGTAGCAGAGAATGATAAGAAGGTTTATTCCTTATTCTATTCTCATTGATAGGATCCTACTGGCTATGTGATTATTGCTCATCCAGGTGCTAAGTCCAAGCATCCAGTGAATAGTCAATTGATTATGGAGAACAATCAGATGCAGTACGTTCATAATCTTTTGATTTCTATGCCTGGATCGCAACTCACTGTTGCTTCAACATGTACTTATCATTGTGGTTCAAAAGACAATCATGAATACATTGTCGGAGGAAAACATTATGGTGTTTCTGAGTTCTATGTTGAGAAAGACTCAGAGTTATGCTTTAGTATGGTAGGTGTTGCATTAAATTATTGATTTTTCGATTCATACTTGGTGTAACTCCTATGTGGCATTACCTCGAAGTGGTGCTATTGTTGAAGATAACGGCGTATTTTATAGCAATTATGTGTGTCTGGAGCCTGTTATCAAGGTGCAGATGTGTCCTGTAGCTGATCTACGTGGTGAGAATTCAGTAGCCAAATTCAGTTCTGTTTTGCTTGCTAAAGAAGGTACGGTATTGGATATTGGAAGTCGAGCACTTTTGAAGGGAAAGGGTTCTCGTAGTGAGAGTATTACTCGTACGATCAGCAAAGGAGGCGAGATTTATGCTCGTGCTGACATTCAAGGGTTTGGAGAGAACACGAAGGGCCATATTGAGTGTCAGGGACTCGTAGTGAATGAAGGAAAGGGTGTTATTCATTCCATTCCACAAATCAGTGGTGGATATGGTACTGAATTGTCTCATGAAGCTGCAATTGGAAAGATTGCGAAAGATAAGATTGAGTACTTGATGACCAGAAGAATGACGGAAGATGAGGCTATTTCTGTCATCATTCGTGGCTTCTTGAATGTCAAAGTTCAAGGCATTCCTCGTTCCATCCAAGCTCAGATGGATGAGATTATTGAACAAGCCAGCAAGGAAGGATTCTAATACTTTATCCTCCCATTTGTGTGTTAAAGGAACCAAGCATGATAGAACAAACAATCCAGTAAACGAAAGTGGAAGGAGTTTCCATTGCCCAAGTATTCTTAAGAACAAACTTGTTTGAGCACATATCCTCAACAGAAATATCATTCTATCAATCAATCATTTCTCATTCTCCTACGACTTTACACCAGCAAATAATGATTCGAGGATCTACCTTTGATAACACTTGTCTCTTACTCGTTTTCAAAGCCAGAACCTCCTACGCAATCACTACGTCCTTCTAATCTCACTTCCTTCTCGTAATCTTCTTCCAACTCCTCCAACTCCTTTTCCCAATGATCAATTCGCTTCATGATTCGATCTTTTGATGGCTTCTCGGCAAAGTAATGACTCTTCTCTTTCATAACCTTTCGTCTCTCTTCCTCCTTCATACGCATTCTTTCAATCCATTCCTTTTTGAACTCTCGTTTCGATAACGTTGGATTTCGCTTCTTTTCTTCACGATATGCTCGTTTCCTCGACTTTCGCTCCTCTTTTTCAATCACATCTGCTGATTGTTCAATTCCTTTCCGTTCGTCCTCAGAAAACAGTGGAATCTCTCCTCCCTTCTCCACAATTCGTTTCCATTTCTCCAACTCCTTCAATTGATGCTTCCGCAACTTGATTTTCTCTTTTCGATCTAAATACGAATCTAGAGTACTCGAATCGATTCGAACTGCCTTTACCAACTCAATACATGCTCTGTGAAAGAATTGAATCTTGTGATTGTCAGAACAAGTGGAGGGAAGTGGAAAACGAAGCATTTCGTTGAAAATGGACGAAAACACGAATGAAAGGAAGATGGGATATGTGAAGCCCGGTAGCAACGATTCTAGTTCAGTTTGCACCAACTCTTTCTACTAGACAAAAATAAACCGAAAATGTACATTCAATTTGTCAAAGACCAGATCAGTTGGTTTTTTATTATTACAGAATTCCTTTAGATTCTTATATACCATCTCTCCATCTGGAAATTGCAATAACTATCTGACATTCTTATCTCAACAATACATCGATCATGTTCCTTAATTGGCAAGGAAACGATACATCCGTCAATGTAAGGTTACAAGGATGGGATAGATGAACAGAATTCACGGTTAGGTTGCACAAATCATGATTGCTCTTCACCGCGGGAATCAGCAGATAATCCAGAAACCACAGCATCGTAGCAAGCTGTCTACAGTCCATAGAAAGGAATTATTCTACCTTTGAGACAGATTTGAATTAGAGATTCCAAAGGCAATGAAGGACTTAAAAGAGGCATAATGATCTCGAAATGACCTTGCTGTATCAAAGAAATCACGATTACTGATCCATTCCTGAAGAGAAAGATCTGCTCCACTCATTTTCCAACCATACTCTTTCACCACACACTCCATCAACTCACAACTCTCTGGATTTACTGTCACCGTGTTCCAATTATGTCCCTGAGAAGCGGGAGGAAATACAGTATCGAGACATCCATTCAAGCGAATCTCTTCTTCTATTGGGGGATTCTAGAAATCAGAAATATTTCTGTAAATCCAATACAATAAACAGAATTTCATCGTTGACCGTGTGAACTTTTTGACATAGAGGATTCAGATATCGAACTCCCCGCAATCGATGATCTGCAATAACATATTGACTAAGAACAGGAGGCTGACTTTTATTAACTAAAGATCGATATTTGACATAATCCACTTGATCCAACGACTCAATTGTAACAGTGTCTTTCATCTCCTCCTGACACAATTTTAACACTTCTGGGAAGTAGGATCGAAGACTAGGCGAGCGACAGTATACATTCCACAATTGTTCCTGTTCTGGAGTTAATTCATACCGAGAATTATTATATATTAATGGACAATGGTGAGGAGTATAGGTAGAACTGAACTCAACTGGTAAATACTGAATGTTTTTCCATTTTGTATTAGCACTATTATCATCCCACCATCGATAAGCCTTTCTATCAAAAGCGAACCAGAGGACTTACAGAGAGAAGAGTCGACAATACTACTGAATCCGAAGTCCCTCGATTCGCTTCCACTTTCTTTTCAATTATTTCTCGTGCCTCTTCATTCATCCTCTGCCTACACCTTATCACCATTCCTTTTAAATACTCTTTCTCCTCACTGATTACTCTCGATTCAGCCTCGCTTACTCCGTATTTACGGTACAATGTATCAATTGGAGAGGAGAATACAGGACCTGGCAATGGAATATCTGTACTCATATCATTATTACCGTCCATAGGTAATTTAGAACGTTTCCAGATTGAATTGGGAATTGAGATACCCATGATTTCAGATATCTTGACTCGCTTCAATTCATGGACTGGTAAACAACTACCTATCACTAACAATATGATTTATACCAATCTTCTCCATCAGAAGTCTCAGAGACGGAACAATCCAAATCCTCTCCCTTTTCATTATGCAGTATCACAGCCTTTTCTACGGAATTTACATTACGTCTGACTAATCAAAAACAAGAAATATAGTACAATCGGATCATGTCCATATTCTTGACTTCATTTACAGGATAGACCCTTCGAGGCGAGACTTTCTTCTCTTGTTCAGTCTCTGCTTCCATTCTTAGTAGGACGTGAAGAGATTTGTAATCAAATAATCTCAATCAACAAACACATTAAACTTACAAAATACCTAGCTGAGGAAGATAATAACTCAGAGCCATAACCAGCAGGACAACTCCCACTACAATCAAGGCATTCCTACACCATTCACTTCCATTCACTCTCGTACCATTTCTTAATCACTTCCTGGGAAGTGATCCACAAAAGAACCATTTCGGTCAGAAGCATGGAGAGAATCGCAGATGTGAATTCCCACCGAATCCTTCGAAAATACATAATTCCACAAAAACAAGCAATATCGAGAGAATTCATTACAATTATACTTCCTTGCAGATAACACATAATACAAGTCGTGGATCGCATGGATTTCCGCTTTGCCCAGCGAGGGATATCGAAATAATCCGACCAATAAGCAATCACCGCAGAAAAGACATATCCAGCAAAGAATGTTGAAACCCCCATTCGTAAACTCAATTCACCTAGAGCATTACAAAGAGGATAACACCAGATGTTGGAATGAATGCCTCCAAGGATAAGATAATAAATACTATACTTCCACATGGCATGTTGTTGTTGATCAGGTGCATAATCTCGAATCTCCTCGACAATACTCTAGTGTTAAGACAGCTAGAAATGATGACAGTACTTGCACTGTCTGTGCACAACTGACTACGCTTAATAAACTCTTCATCGACATTTGAAACAAGAAGAAGTCTGTCTTCAGTCTCATTATCCGTTCTGTAGTAATCTTCTGACATCAGATGATGTTTGATGGAATAGAATCGATCTGTATGGAAATTGGCAATATCTTCATCAACAAATGCATACTGAACCTTTTCGTTCAGATTGATTGAAAGATCATTTGGATCCTGAAGTGTTGTGTCCAAATGATCTTCATCATGAGGTGTATCTTCGATATTGATATTCAGATCATCTACAAGGGACATGGTAAAGCAATCAATCAACAGATCATAGAATGCTTCAAAATCAAATAGAGACTGATTTGTCTATCATTTAGAACGAATAGTAAGAACTACAATACGATACAAATCTGTTAGATTCACTTTACAGCCTACATCCTGGAATAAACACTTTAGGGAATACAAGTCAACCACTCGTCTTCGGTCCGCAGCACTTGGTGTTGTTTCAACATCTTTCAATGGAGAGTTGTCCATATCAATGGACTCCCTGTGAGAAGTTGGAGTACACGAATCTTTCATTCCTTTGACATATGGTGAGACGGGCGTAGATGATGTTTCTCCAAGGATCGTATTCAGATCGCAATCATTCGAAATATCGGCAGGAACAAATGCATACTGGTTGAAAAACCTCTTAACGACGCTCATAAACAGTTTGTAATTAACTACAGATCGTTTTGAATGAGGTGACTAGAAATGACACATTCCAAGAGAATGAACATAAAGAAGCTGGTAGAATACATCATAGAGAGAAAGCAGCCCACTTTCAATATTATCAATCAGAAGCAATTCACGACGCTGAACCGTAAGCTATTAGTGATTTCGGATTCTAATCAGTACTTCACTCCTTCCAAAATAGAAATACTCAACAAGGAGATAGATACAAAACATTACTGATGCCATTACGAATACGATCAATAGAACAATGTGAAAATAGGAGTTCTCTTTTCCAGTATAGGTTCCCATCATAAAGGAAGCGATCTATTACTCAATGCTATGAACTACGAGAACAAGAAGAATCAGGAGTGGAACCGACGAAATAGCGATCAAGATATTGTTGTATTTAACAATCTCACTTGTTCCACAACCACTCTTCCAAATCTACGTTAAATTCTTTCTATATACTTACAGAAGCTTTCTCGTTCTTTCGTTTGTAGTCAGGAAGTCCCAACTTCGAAAGAGGAATGGAGGAGAACCATATTCTATTTCTTCACCCACTACTCTGCGTTGTACCCCAAGATAAATGGAATCGTTATTCCTAAATTGACATTCCCTGCCATGGCTCCCACTCCGATTCCAATATAAGTGGAGACATCATTGAACTTGGAGAATGCAGAGGCGAAAACTATCGTAATCAAATGATTCAATAGACTTACTGACAATCACATCAGGAAATGAGCTGAGAAGAGGAATAATCACAGAACCAACAAGAGATTCATTCTTGGGAAAGATTAGAAGTTTGTCATTTGCTTTATTCAGATATGTGCAACCAAGGGTATAGAGGAATGCATACAAGCCAAAGAGATAGAACAACTGAACCTAAAGAATGAGATTACGATTATTCTCTCACCATTCCATGAATGCCTTGAGGAAGGCTCGTTTCATCCACAAAACAATCCAGAAGCCAGTTACCCATTCCCTGTAGAAAATTTCAAGAACAAACAAATGGCGTACAAAAGCAATTAGTCGGAACTTGAATCAGAGCTAGAATCCGAACTTTCAACCTTCTTCGATTTCTTTGAGGATTTCTTTTCCTCGGAGCTCGAATCAGACTCTGAGCTCGATTCTGCCTTCTTCTCCTTCTTGGCAGATTTCTTGGGCTTTTTCTTATCCGAGTCTGAATCCGAGTCAGAGTCTGAATCTGAATTCGAATCCGAGTCAGAGTCCGATGAGCTTGAATCCGCCTTCTTCAAGGATTTCTTCACGTGTTTCTTCACTTCAGCTCTTGGAGATAGACTATCTGAATCAATGTCGTCCAAGTTGTGAACATCGCGAATTTGGGTATCTGATTCAGTCTCAACATCCTCATCCAGCTCTTCAATATCAAGTTCTTCCTCCTCCTTCTTCAACTTAAGTTTCCAAGCATCCTCGTATTCTTTGTATTTATCACGTACAATCTTCTCCTTTGGCTACTCCATAAAGCTTCATCCAATCTATTACTTTGTAGTCAACAAACTCAAGGATCTTCTCATTGACATGTTTGCGCGTTTCCATAACCTTTTCCATCCAATCCTCTCCATACTTGAACAGCAGCTGCTTCTTCAGCTTGTTCCAGTTCGTGATGTTGAGCATATCAACCAGATACAAAACGGTTGTTAGTTCTTCTTTAACATCCTTGGGAATATCGTCTTCCTTCAAAATTTTCTTCTACCGATTACAACCAACATCTATCCATACATAAGCCTTCTTCACCTTCTCAACTATAGGAGTGAGCACCTCAATCATAGCAAGCGTGTTATCGCCTCTCATACGGTAGTTAATGTTATCTAGGGCCTTCTGTTTCTTTTGAGTCATTACATACAACTCAATCTCTTTCAGCTTCTTCTCCATGCTTTCTTTCAACCATGCAACGTACTATTACGCTTAGGAAAAAGAAGAAGAACTTACCGCCTCCAGATCATCAGGGAGGGATTTCAGGCATTCTTTACATTCTTCCTTATCAAAACCCGAAGATCTGAGCTTGAAGAGTGCTGCAACAGCAACCTTCTTAATACTACCAGGCTGAGCAACTATCCATTAGTACTACTCAATACAGCATCCTACTAATTCCTGACATTGCACGTATGATCTAATTCTACAGATGAATGTGTTTTCGATTAAGATTTTTCCTTCCCGCGGGTCTATGACCATTTCGCCATCATGGTTGTGGATACCCTTTTTTGCGGTCCCACTCCTTTCACGACTACAGTGAGAAATGCTGTCAGAACATCTGAAACTCGTGCTTTGCATGTTTCTCGTGTGCTGTGCATTCTCACACCGGAATGCTGATGGAACAGAAGAAGAAGTAACTTGCGACATTTGATATATAATCTAAAGACTCCTGAAGAACCGAATGTGACATCTTTTTCTCACTTCGATCATGTTCAAGTGGAAGTGGATGTAAATCTCATGCTTCTTGGTTTTGATCGCTTTAACTCCGACTTTTCATCTATTCAGAATGGGATTTTGGAGAAGTTGAGTAGTCACAAGATCCAGCGTTTTCTCGAAGTCAAAGGACACAATATTCAGGAAAAGGATGGAAGTCATATCGATTACCTTATTCACTATCACTTTATTCAAGTGAATCCGCTTGTTGAAGTATATCTTCGACATGTGATGGAATCTGTGTACCGAGACGTAGATATGAATTTGATGAATGTGAAAGTGATTAATCCCTATGAGATCGTTAGGGAGCTTCGAAATCTCTTCGATTATGTAAGTCAGAACTCCAATCAGCCTGTACCCAACGACCAAGACCTCATTATTTTGGTCCTAAATTCTCAAGTGGATGTGGGAGGTACGTTCGGTTTTAGCACGGAATTTTCCTATACAGAGATGCAAAAGATGATCGATGAGATCTTCAGAGAAGGAAGTGACTTTGCCATTAGCGATTTTGTCTTTCCTCTCACAGAACCACTCACATTTTCTGACGAATTCGAAACTCCCGAAGATGACTCTTCCTTGGATGAAGGTCTCCATCCCATTCCGGCTGCTCATTCAGTGTCCTCAGATTACTGTGTATTTGACTGGCGTGAACTCTCCTTCATGTGGGCTTATAAACGTGATAGTCTTCTGAAGGAGAATCTTGCATCGCAACGGAGTCGAAGCTCCATAGCACGTATTCGTCGGAGCCTAGAGCTCCTTCAACATGCTTATAACAAGAATGAACAGAAACGACTTCTTGTAGAGATGAAGCAAGTGCTCAATAATGATATTGTAATGAATGATGAGTTGGTGAATATGATTGAAGGTACACATGTTGTGAGTGATTATATCTTCATTGATCAGTTCTTTATTCTTGATGTTTGTGCTGGTCCATTTGAATGGGGTTCGATTCATGATGAGTCTAACATCCGAACCAAGGAAAGTCTCCTCTTCGCTGGAAACTATTCATCGAGTCTACGTTACTTTAATACAACTCAAGAAGTCTTTGTAAACTATGCTCAATTCATTCATCATCGTGTAACTCGAGCTTGTGCTCGAGAACACAATTCTCAATGTTCAGTAGATGAAGAACAAGTCAAATCAATACTTCAGATATTCCAATTTGGAAGCAATATGAATGTTGGAGATTATTCTCGATATTATCATTCTCTTCTTATGCTTGAAAAGGCTTATCCTCCAACCGATCCAACCTCATTAGATAGTCGGTTATCAGTCGAAGAGATGGAGGTTACTATTCGACTCTCACGAATCCTTTCTGATGTTATAAGTCATTTTGTCACTCCACCGTTTGTCCTTAGTCCACCCTCTCCCGAGTCTTCATTATTCAGTCGATCTATTCCGGCACCAGTAACCAATACCCCGACCACTGTCGAGGGTTTACTCTCTTCTCTCTCACATATTGTAACTCGTTTTCCTTCAACCAAAGAGAAACTCCATTTTCAGGTTAACTACTTCACAAGAGCTGATTTTGAAGATTTGTTTACAGTGGATGAAAACTATTTTGATTATAGTGTGTTTCGTAATGAAGTTGAACGATTGAAGCTCCCATCTCAAGAGTTTTACTTTTCGTTTCAAGAATTGAAACTTGAGAATGAACCACATTTGCAATCAGCACTTCTTCAAGCAACCACTTCGGTTATCATACCTCATCTCAGTTATCGTCGAACAATCTTCCCTGTACAACAATCGTATGTGAATTCGTCTGTGCTTTTTGATGTACTGAGGAGTAAGAATCATGCTATGACTAGTAAGGATATTCAGATCTATATCTTCTGTATGACGGGAACATCCAAAAGACCACTTCTTTTTGACAAAAGTGAGTTGGTTGTATATCACTCAGATGGTCAAAATCAGATGATTTTTGCTATTCAGAATGAGTTAATGTCAACAAATAGTCCTTATTTTGTCAATGAATTACCAATGCACTATAATCTTCACGATATTATGGCTCCTTTATTGAGTTGTGTATTTGAATTATTGTCCAATACAAGATTGAATTTGTATTTTGGAGAACAGATTCATACACGCATTGCTCCTCTGACAGAAGATTGCATATATCGTTCTATTGGTTCTGTGGATCGTGTGTTCTCTGTAAATCATGTATATAGTTCATTTCATCTGGACATTATGCGAAAGAGCAAGTTGATTGTGATGTTGCAACTACTGATCTCCGACTATAATGATGTGATTGTATTGATGATTCCATTGAATTAGCAATAGGATGAATTACAGAAGTGGAACGGACGCATTGATCATGTATACCAGGAAACGATAGTATTGTTAGAAACAAGTTTCAAGACTACAGTCAATTCGATTTCAAATGTAAGTGATATCGATTCAGGAGATGAGTATCTTCGAGATGCCCAAACGATTCTACGAAGGTATAAGAAGAAGAAATCTTTCATTAGTAGAATTCAATGGATTTTACAGTTGATTCAGTACAATCAAGTCCAACGATGTCGAAGTCACATTGCGGATATTAACTATAAGCAAGTTTTAATACGATCTGTACTAGTTTCTGTTATTATTAGTATGTTTATCACTCTCTTCTCCCAAAAGTCTAAGAAGAAAGTGAAGGAATTGTGTATTATTTGTTAAACAGAGAATGTATAGAGATTAGGAAACATTTCTTCGAGAAACACCTTCTGCTTATTCAAGTATTCATCGATCATAGTTAGATCCTACAAATAATCTAAATCTCTCAATTCAACTCCTGATCTCATTTCCTTCAATCGATTCATATATGTCTGGACAAGGAACTGATCACTTCCAGATATATTCTTCCTCATTTCCTCAATTTCATTCAATTCTCCTTGATGCTGTTTCAATCGCTTTTCAAGAATCCTCTTTAATATTACACAATTTGCATTAAACTTCATCATCAAATCAGTCCTACATCAAATTAGTTCAGTCTCTTCTTACTCCATATCCTCATTCTTCACTCTCTCCTTGTAATCCATGAAAAGTCCCATATTTGTATTCATGCTATTTATTAAATCTGGAGTCAATAGGTATCCATCATAACGAAGGACATGATTGGGAATCGTCAAGGTGAGTTCCTTTAATAATGATGATTCCTCAATTTGTTTTGAACGAGTTCTTCTCGTTCGTTTCGGTTTTGGTTCATCTGTTTCTTTTGCAGCATTTCCTTTGTCTATGATTTCTGAAGAATTGGATTGCTGCCCTTTCGTAGAACTGATTCGTTTCATAATCTGTTCTTCTTCCTCTTCATTCCAAATAAAGGAGGTCGGAGCTAACGTAGCAATCTTCTCTGGAAGCAACGATAGTTTGGAATCTTTCTGCGAGCACATAGTTAGAAGTTGTTGTTCAATAGAAACACGATCTATGTCTGTCAATGAAATAGAGTCAGACTGCAACGAAGTCTCGATCAATCTCAGGGCCTCATCCATTGATATATTGTCATGAAGGAGAAGGGTATGAACTATATGATTGACGATGGTTAATTCTGAAAGAGAGGAAGAGGAGATATTTGAGAGTAGAGAAGATGGATGCCGTTTTGGGGCTCCCATTCCTTTTGATAGCGGTTTTGAAGTTAAGTCAATTTCTTTCTTCTCTTCTTCCTCAGATACACTTGATTGAATCACACCCACTACTTCCTCATCCTACAGTAACAAGATTTCTAAGATATTACAAACAAAAATTTTGTTTTTTCTAGGTTCAAAGACGCCACCTCTGTAACATAAGGATTGAGACTTACAGAAACACCAAACGACTTGTCATCAATTTGGATATGCTATTTATCAGCATCGAATGAGATAGAATACACCACTTCCACCATCATCAACACTATCCATCTGAATATAACATTCATTCCCCTCTGTTAATGACTTTAGCAATAGATCCATCATTTCAGATGTTATCTTCAGAGAGTATCCAATACTAGGCAAATCTTCTTGATTCTCCTTGGACGTCTCATAAAGAATCTACAAATTATAAGGGAGATTAAAAAAATACATCTGGCATGGATTGAAAAATGAACTTGAACAAACACCACTAAAAAATGGTACATTCATCATATTTCCTCTCTCTTGACTTGTCTTTAATTGCTGTTGATAGAGAAGTCTTTCCTAGAGATCAATCCCATATCTAATGCAAACGATCGCTTGATACTGAACATATAAAGGAAAATACATATTGATCAAAGTTACACTGCACATATTGAGCAATCCCTTTGATTGAGTACTTCCAACAACCTTACCCTGCAAAATGACATATCCAAAATTAAAGAATCCTCCAAGACAAACTGAAAAATCATTCAACTTTGGTAGATCTACATGAACAAGAAACAACATCATTACTTAGCATCTTAAGGGTATTCATAAAGTTATAAGGAGGGTTATGAATGGTCATTCTTTCCTTTGAGTTATCTCCAGAGAAAGCATTCTTATTGACAACAATTCGTTCCAACTGCAGTAAATCTGAACATAATTACTTCTTCCATCAATTACCAATAAAACTGACATCATGAACCAACCTGAAACAGCCTTCCCCAATGATGACATCTTTTAAAGAAGGCAAAGCGCTGAGAGTGAATACAGGGCATTCATCGAAACAGTTCTTTCCAGATCCATCACTTCCAATAGATAATAGAGTTAGAGAAGGAAGATCTTCGATCACAAAGATCTGATAGTCACAAAATGATTTGGCTCCAATAATAATTGTATGGAGGGAATGACAAGAAGTAATGCTGAAAATGCAACGATTTCGTTCCTCTCCAGTACACTTCCAATTGAATGATTTGGATCCAATGGTAATAGAATTCAGATATTGGAGATTTGATAGAGAAAAAACGGTAACATTGGCAAAACACTTCTCTCCAATTGTTAGAGTACGAAGAGACTCCAAATAGGACAAGTTCAGTGCTTTCATTCTGACAAAGTTGCATGTATTATCTGCAATCACTAAATTGACTACAAGCGAGTCTAATGTTGTATTTAATAATAACTTTGAAGTGACTACCACAGATGACACCTCCTTTAACGAATCGTTGATCCAATTTCCTTCAGCCAGTATTTCTCCATGTAAATCATATAGACGCCCATAACCCATGTGTTTATTTTGAATCCATCCACCTGCATACCGCAATAAGGGATTACTGGTTGGATAGTAATCCTCCCCATAGCACATCCGATTTGAAAGAATCATACAGCCGTGATAGATCAAATAGTTGTCTTCGTTGTACAGAGATCCCCAGCCACAGGGATTCTTTCCTAAGACATCTCCTTCCCAGTGATCACCCTCTACCGAGAGATCGAGATTCATATTATGCTTGAGAGAATGCAGATTCACTTCTTCAGCAATCCTCCCTTTTTTTACACGAAACAAACGAATCATTTCATACGAGATATCGTCAAATATTACAAGAACAAAAGAACAAATACATACCACATATCCAGGAACAATTAAAAGAGCATGAAGAGCTTTTTCCTTTGGTCTATATTCATAATAGTTCGTCATATTTGTTGAGTATCGAAAGCGTTGAAGGATGGCATGGACGTTCTCCCCAACACTTACAGACTCTGCGTAATTCATTCTAATGCAATACACAAAAGAATAACGTGGAAACAACAGATCAATGAAACAAATACGAACAACTCAAATTGTGGATTACTGACCATTTTGATACAAAAAACGTGAATTCTATCCTGGTTTGTAGTCAACATACAACGAATAGTAATTTCAGCACCTACGGTTTTTTGTTAATTCTGAGGGGATTGAAAGACTGATTCAATTCTCCACAATCTGTGGCTCTAGACACCTAATATGTCAAATAGCAAGAATCGTTTCTGGG
>JABLTK010078130.1_pt1 | contig 23481 bp, 27 predicted proteins | sample 7160131 | NCBI WGS metagenome assembly JABLTK01 (sample SAMN14651221, study PRJNA627086) | human gut metagenome | isolation source: feces | host: Homo sapiens
AAACAAGTAGTATTATTTATTGCCAAATGTATAGGTGGAGAGATAAAAGCACAGGAATGTGAAGTGAATGATATAAAATGGTTAGATTTTGATGAGGCAATTGAAACAATTACATATGATAATACTAGAGAATTATTTAAAGAAATACTTAAGGAGAGAAAAATATGAAAGTATTAACAATAAAACAACCTTGGGCAACACTAATAATGCAAGGAGATAAAAGATTTGAATTTAGAAGTTGGCAAACTAAATATAGAGGAGATTTATTAATACATACAGGAAAAGGAATAGATAAAGAAGCAATGAAAAGATTAGCAAAATATATTCCAAAAGATATGCCAGGTGGAAAAATATTAGGAAAAGTAACATTAGTAGATTGCATAAAATGTGATGATGATTTCAAAGGAAAATGTTTAAAAGAGAATAAAGATGTTTATGCTATAAGCACATTTATTGAAAAATTTGCATGGCAGCTAGAAAATGCAGAAGTATTTGATGAACCGATAGAGGCAAAAGGAAAATTGAGTTTGTGGGAGTATGATATATGAAAAATAATTTTCTCACTTATTAAAGTAATCTAGAAGGCAAATTTGAAGTCTAAATTGAAAAATTCCTAAATTTTTTTAAAAATTCATCTATTTAAATGGACAAAAGAACTTAAATTATATAACATAATAATTAAGAAAAATCTGTTATAAATAAAAGCGTTTTGGTTTAAAACATATACAAAAATAGAAAAATATGTTAAAATTGTAATATATGTTTTAGGAGGAATATATGGTTAGAATAGTTGTTTTAAATGATAATAGAAAAAATAATCCACAATTAGAAAATGAACATGGACTTTCATTATATATTGAAGTTGATGGATATAAAATTTTGTTAGATGCAGGACAAACTGATATATTTAAGAAAAATGCTAAAAAATTAGGTGTAAATTTAGATGATTTAGATACAATCGTATTAAGTCATGGACATTATGACCATGGAAATGGTTTAAAACATATAGATAAAAAGATTCCTTTAATATGCTGTCCGGGATGCGATTGTTATAGAGTAAGTAAAAGAACAGGAAATTATGGAGGATTAAATCAAAAGATAGAAGAATTATCAGAAAAGTTTGATTTAATACAAACTACAGAACCATATAAAATAACAGAAAATATTTTCTTTTTAGGTCAAATAGAAAGAAAAACTGACTTTGAAACAAAGAGTTTTCCAATGAAAAAAGAAGATGGTACTGATGATGCAGCAATAGATGACACAGGGATTGCAATAAAGACTTCAAAAGGTTTAATTGTAATATCAGGTTGTGCACATAGTGGAATATGCAATACGGTTGAATTTGCAAAAAAAATAACAGGTGAAAGAAATATACTGGCAGTTATAGGAGGTTTTCACTTAAAGAATGTGGATGAAAGTACTTTAGAAACAATATCATATATGCAAAATAATAATGTACAAGGAGTTTATTTAGCACATTGTACATCAGATGAAGTTTGTCAGGAATTTGAGAAACGTATGCCATATAGAGCAACAACAATGAAAGTAGGAGAAGAATATTTATTAGACCAAAAACAAGTAGAAAGAGAGATTTAAATATGGTAGACTTAGAATTATATAGAATATTTACAATTGTTGCAAACGAGAAAAATATAACAAAGGCAAGTGAAAAATTAAATATTTCTCAGCCAGCTGTTACAAAACACATTAAAAATTTAGAAAATGCTCTTGAATTAAGATTATTTAATAGAACTAATCATGGAATAGAATTAACTTCTGATGGTCAAAAAATATATGAAGAAGCAAAAGAAGCGGTAGAAACGCTAAATAGTATTTTTGTTAAATATGGAAAAAACAGAAATATAAATTTAGGAGTACATGTAAGTATGTACAAAATGTTTAGTAAAATATTAACTAAATTTTCTAATATTAATGAGAATATTACAATTAATATATCTGATACAGATTTAATAAATATGTTAGCTCCAGATTTATCTGATATGATAGCTAAACTAGAAAATGAAAAACTTGATATTATTATTTCAAAAAAAACAGATAACTATAATCATAATAAAATAGAATTTATAAAGGTTGGAGAAATTCAAGATATTTTAGTAGTTAATAATGATTCAAAATTATTAGGCAAGCAAATTGGAATTGAAGATATCATAGGTATGCAAATATGTTTGCCTAGAAAAGGGTCTGCAACAACCAATAATTTTCTCAAAGCACTAGAAATTGAAGAAGACAAATTAGTAAATGCAAAATATATTACATATAATGCCATGTTGGATATTATTGAGGATGATAATGAAATTATAGGACTTATAAGTAAGGAATATATAGAAAAAGAATTGAATAATAAAGAAATATCAGAGTTGACAACAGAATTTAAAATTCCACCGATAGAATATGGTATATATATAAATAAAAAAAATAAGTTTAAAGAATTAAATCAATTAGTAAAATTTATAAGAGAAAACAAATAAGAAAATAGAGTTATAACCTTTGGTTATAATTCTATAATTTTTTTGTATTTCACATAATATACGAATCGGTTTATAATATAATTAAGATAAATCGAGGAGGTAAAAAAATGAAAAAACATAATTCTATAAAATTTAGTAGATGTGTACCACTTCCTATCGGATATAAATTAGCAGTATGCCCAATATGTGGAGGTATACATTTAACAGGAACATTATTAAATGAAAGTGCAGATGAGCAAGATCCAGATATAATGTGTAAAGATTGCGGTAATATAATTAGTGAAGCTATAGTTTAGAAAGCGAGGAAATAATATGAATGAAGAACTAAGAAGAAGAATAAAAAATTTTGCCGAAGCAAATTACCCAAGAGTTGGAGAGCATATATCATTAATAGAGTGTTTAAAAACAATTACAAAAGACCCTAGCTTTAATTTAGAAGGTGAATCAACAAGTGTATTAATTAATAAGAGAAAATTTGAACTTCATGATGTATATTGTCCTGATTTAGGAAAAGCAAATTTTTTTTTATGGGACGAATCAGCAAAGATATATTTAAAAAATGAACAGTATGTTATTGAATATATTTTTGATGGCAAATCCGATGAAATAAGTAGTGCAATCATTTATGAAGAAAATGAAAATGGTTATTTTGAAATAAAAGGCAAAAAATATAGGATGATTAGTATTTTAGATAAAGAGAAAGCTAGAGATATAGATGAAGTCTCACCGGACGATTACCATAATTTGACCACTTTTTTGACCACAACCAAAACGAAAAACAAAGGAAACAAAGGAAATAAAGAGAAATAATAAAAAGAGTGTTGTTCTGAAACCTTACAGAATAGCACTTTTTAATATTCTATGGAAATAACGGGATTTGACCGCTGGTTCTCATAACCCGAAGGTCGTAAGTTCGAGTCTTACCCCCGCAACCAAACTTATATCGTTACAGCTATCTAAGTTGTAGCGATTTTTTATATTCTCCAATTAGTTTACAATAATGCTTAAAAATGGCATTATTATGTAGAATTGGGGAAAAGTTGGGGAAGAAATCCTCAAAAACTATTGATATTTTCAATAAATTTTCAGTAAAAGACTATGGGAAACCTAATTCTATATTTAGTAGTCTTTTACTTTTTTTATCGTGAAAAATTTAATGACTTTTTAAATCACTTTAGTGAAATTTGAAAAAAGATTTTAGACTAGTTTTTTTGTAGTAGCAAGTTTTGTAGTACATTTCCTGCATTCCTATTATGAGAAATAATAGGGTGTACATAGAAATTAAATGTTGTTGTAATTTGTGCGTGACCTAATCTTGCTGCTACTACTGCTACATCAATATTTTGTGATATTAAAAGTGTAGCATTTGTGTGTCTTAATCCGTGAAAGTTAATTACAGGTAGTCCTATTTGTGCTACATATTTTACAAACCATTTGCTAATTGTAGAAGGGTGCATAGGTTTGCCATCAGCTTGTACAAATAACCTATTAGAATTCGTCCATAATTCGCCATAAAATGATTTTTGCTCATCATACCATAACTTATATTCTTCAAGTAAAGAAACAACGAAATCAGGAATTGATACTTCTCTAATAGAACTTTCTGTTTTAGGTGTTTTAGTAAAAATACCTTTGTCAGCTAAATATTGACTAGAACGATTTATACTTACTATGCCAGTTTTAAAATCTACATCTTGCCATTCTAATCCCATAAGTTCACCAAGTCTTACACCAGTAAATATTGTTAAGATGATTGCAACTTTATATTTAATTTGATCTTCGCCAAGTTCTGTTAGATTTTCTAGTAGTATTCTACATTGTTCATCATCATAATATCTTCTTTTAGGTTTCATTGCTTTAGGTGGTTGAACTCTTTCTGCTGGATTAGATACTAGTAATTGCCAATATATAGCTTTGTGTAGCATTGCACGAAGTAATCTGTGATGCTCTAATATTGTTTTACCAGATAAAGGTTTTAAAGTTTTCTTACCATTGTTACTTTTCGTCCTAACTAATTGTGTATCTCTACTTAATAAATCATAAAATTGCATAATATCTGTAGGTTTTATTTTATTAATATAGAAATGTCCAAAGTAGGGAAGAATTCTTGTTTCTAACATTCTGCAATATCTTTTATAAGTAGAAGGTGCAAGTTCTTTTGAGCCATAATCTCTTTTCCATATTTCTGTGAATTCAGAAAATTTAAGAGATTTTCCTTCAATTACAAGACCATTTTGAACATCTGCAACAAATTTAGCAAGTTCTATTTGAGCATCTTTTTTAGTTCCGTGTATTGTTTTGGTATGTTTAATTAGCTTTCCATTTAGGTCATAACCATTTGTACATACTAACCTGTAACTATCTTTTCCTCTTTTTTCAATACTCCCAGCCATTACCTTTTTCACCTCCTTTCAGGCATATCTATGGGTGGGAGAGATGTGTATTAAAGTGTTTTAAAATCAGGATTTAAAGTTAATTCATCTATAATTTCATTATTTTTAATATAATATTCATTTTCCAATTTTTCAAAATCAGTTAACCTAATTTTTAAATAAGTTAATGGTGGCAGAATTTCTCCTGTTAAATCATATTTAATTTGTGTAATAAGGAGAGAATATGTTGTCAACAGGAATACGGTATTTTCTTCTTTTGATAAAGGGGTATGTGAATGTTTATATAAATTACGTTGTAAATATGTTATTATTTTTATTGCATCAGAGCTTCCATAAGCGATAATATTTGTAACTATTTTTTTCCAATTTTCAGTATTAACTTTAGATGGATCATTCATTTGATCTATTACAGAAGCTATAACATCTTGTAATTTCTCTATGTTTTGTATTTTTTTATTATTATTTAATTCTTCTTTATAATTTTTTTTGTTCATATTATAAGTAACTATAAAACCTAATATGGTTATAAATATTGTAATTAAACCAGTAATTAGACAAGCAATTAGTTCGTCGCTCATAGTAAACCTCCTTTATTTATTTTTATCTAACCATTTATCAAATTCATCATAAGTTTTTTTACCATGTCTTATATCATTCATAAATTGTCTTGCAGTACTTTTCCATTTTTCATAATCTTCTCTAGAGTAAATATCAGGATTTCTTTTTAGTAGAGTTGCTTTATTTGAATATATAGTTCGATATTTTCCATATACAGGTTCATCACTTTCTTTTCTTTTTTGCGATAACTGATTTCCAATATCCTTACAAGTTTTATCTTGATAGTAAATATTGTCACAGTAATATACATTTGATTTGTTTGTTAAGAAATATCTATGACAATTTTTACATTGTCTAATCATAGTATGATTGTTTATAACAAGATAATATAATGAAATATAAAAAACAGTATATATGTTATCAGTAATGATACTGTAACTATTAGAGATTTTGTTTCCTTTAGGATCTATTTTTTTTATTTTATTTATTAATTCATTGGTATTCTTATGTTTTAAATTTTCCAAATCAGAAGATGTATAGTTAAAATTAAATAATCCATTGTGCTTATATTTATCAGAAAATTCATTTAATTCTTTCTTGTTTTCTTCATAAAAAATATAAAATTTTTGTTTTAAAGTAAGTGAATTTATCCTTTTACTGTTGTTATATCCATATAATAAATCAACAAATTTTTTAAATAAATCCTGAACTGAAATAATACTATTTTTTGTAGATGCATAAGTATATTGAGCTAAAGAGATTATTTCAGATATATTTGTTAATTGATCAATTTTTATATTTATTAAATCTATTTCTTCAAAAAGGTCAATAAACATTCCAAAGTATTTAGTGAAAAACACTAAATAATCATTAAATTTATTTAAGTTTAGATTTAAAAATTCAGTTAATGATTGACCATTTATATCTATAATTGCATTTTCATCAATGACAAAATATCCTTTTAAATTATTTATATCATCATTGGTATTAATACATCTTAATTCTGCTGGAGGTGTATAATTCACTGCTGATAGTTTCTTTTTATATTCATTAGCAAGTTGTATTATTTCATCTTCAGAATTTAATTTTATAATTTTAGATAAGAACTCATTATCAATTGTTTCATTATATTTTAATTTTTCTTGTTCGTCTTTGGTGTAATTTTCCTTTATATATTTGTCTGTATCGTCAGCTGAATTTGATGTGTCAGCGAAAGCAACAGGTATTCTATATTTATTTGGTGTATATAAGATAGATCTAAGTTCTATAGCTATAATGTTATCATTTGTGAGAGTTGTAACTTTTATTTCTTTATTAAAATCGGCTTTTTTCATTATTTCCTCCAATAACAATTATATATTTATAAATTCTTAAAAACAGCAGTTTTCAAATATTTATAAATATACTTTACAAAACTAACTACAGTTATTATAATTTGATTGTTAGCAAAAGTCAAGTGCTAATAACAAAAAAATAGGAGGTGATTTTATGGAAATACAAAAAGTACAAAGAACTACACTAACAATGAAAGAAGCAGCAGAGTATTTAGGAGTTTCTTATTGGTTAATTAATCAATTAGTAAGAAGAAAACAAATACCATGCTCCAAAGTTGGTGGAAAATTTCTATTTAGAGTTCAAGCATTGGATGAATATTTAAATAGAAAAGAAAAAGAATCAGTTAGTTACTAGCTAACAGGGAAAGAGAGGAAAGGAGGATATGTATGAATTACCTTGGTTTAAAACAGAAACTAATATTTTTTCAAACAGAAAGATTCAATTGATTTTAAAATTAGCTGATGGAGATACTTATTTTAGAGTATGGATACAGCTAATTGCATTAGCAGTTGAATGTAATAACAAAGGAAGATTAGAAATAGGAGACAATAATCCTATGACAATAGAAAATTTTTCGAAGATTATGGGAAAATCTAAGAAAAAAATAGAAAAGATTTTAAATAAGTTTCTGGAATTAGAAATGTTAATAAAAGAAGGGGATACATTTCTAATAAAAAATTGGGACAAGTATCAAAGTATTGAAAAGTATGAAAAATATCAAATGCAAAATAGAGAAAGACAAAAAAGATATCGTGAAAAATTAAAAGGTGAAAAAGAAAAAAGTAACGTTATTCAAACATTAAGTAACGGACAAGAAAAGAATACAAAAGATTTAAAAATAAGAAAAGAAGAAAATATAAGAGAGGAGAGCGAAAATGGTTTTAGAGAATATAAAATATAACGAGGTTATCCACAAAAAATTGAAAAAATGTGAATTTTGTGGCAGAGAATTAACTCCAATTGGACTTGATTATTTATATGCTAATTTTTCTCCAGATAATATTGAATATGAACGATGTACTTGCAAAAAAGCACAAGAATATTGGAAAGAGAAAGATAAACAAGACTATGAAATTGCAAAAAGAAAGCATTTTAAAGAGGCTATAAACAGGATATATAAACAAAACTATATTGGTAAAAAATTTCAAAATTTGAACTTTGAAAATTTTAATAGTAATTCTGAAAATGAATTAGCTATAGCAATTGCTAAGGACTATGTAAATAAAAATATTACAGGTGCAGATGCCAATGGATTGATAATAATGGGCGAGTCAGGACTTGGAAAAACACACTTAGCAGCATCAATTGCTAATAAATTAATTGAAAATGACAAGATAGTATTAATGGGAAGATTATCAACTTTATTAGATATGATAAAGGAAACTTTTAAGGATAATACAAAGTCGGAGAATGAATTAATTGATCTATATTCGAATGTAGATATGATAATAATTGATGATCTGGGAACAGAAAAAATAAGTAATTGGGCATTAGAAAAATTATATACAATAATAGAAAATAGAAATGAAAATAGATTACCAATAATTATTACAACAAGATTTGATAAGCAAGGATTAATTGAAAGATTTAGCAAATGTCAAGATGAGCAATTGGTTGATGCCATTATCTCAAAATTGTATCAGATGTGTTATGGAGTAACACTAAAAAGTATGAAAAAAGAGTTAGTATAAGTCGCTAAACTAAAAATACTAACCCAAACGATTGTAAATATATTGTAATACAAAAATCAAGAAAAGTAAATATAAAAAGAAAGGATTTGATAATATGAAGGTTTATAAAGAGTATAAAGAAATAGAAATAAAAGATATAAAAGGAATTAAGGCTAACAAGATTTGTGGAAGAAATTTAGAAAAGGTTTGTAGATATATAGAGGCAATAAAAAAGGAAGGAATTAAGAAACCATTTGAAGTTATTCAAGAAAGAAATGGGTATTATGTTTTAGATAGCAGAATAAGATTACTAGCAGCAAAAGCAGTAGGATATGACAAAGTTCCATGTTTAATAAGAAATATAAATCAAGAAATTTTATTAAGAAAAATAAATAGGATATTTAAAATAGAAGATGAAAATCATGAAGCAAAAAGTAATGTGAATAATAAAGAAAGATTAGATTTCTGTAAAAATACTTATTATAAATTAAATAATTTATAATAAGAAATAAGAAGAAAAGTACTTGGATTTTAATAGAAAAGTCCAAGTATTTTTCAAAATATGGTGTGCATTTGATAGAAAAAAGTAATAATTTTAGTACTAAAAAGAAGAATATTGTTGTCCTAACAAGCAATGAATTTCGTCAGCTCGAAATTCTAAATGGGGAAATTCCCCAATCCCCTTTTTATAGGAGAGGAGAAAGCAAATGGCAACAACAAAAATATGGAAAGTACAAAAAAGATTAGATCATGTAATTAACTATGCAACAAATGAAGAAAAAACAAAAAATAATTATAGCAAATATAGAATGGATGAGTTTGATAGTATCAGACAAGTAATGACTTATGCAACTAATCCAGATAAAACAGAAAAACTTTTTTTTACTACAGGGATAAATTGTGAAATAGAAGATGCAGTTAAACAAATGCAATTTGTAAAAATATTTTATAGAAAAGAAAATGGAATATTAGCATTTCATGCATATCAATCTTTTAATGAAGGAGAAGTTACTCCAGAAATTGCTCATGAAATTGGAGTAAGACTTGCAGAAGAAATGTGGGGAGATAGATTTCAAGTTGTAGTATCTACTCATTTAAATACAAAACATCTTCATAATCATTTTGTAATTAATTCTGTGTCATTTAAAGATGGAAAAAAGTATTATAGTAATTTAGAAAATACAGCATTATTAAGAAAAACATCAGACGAAATATGTGAAGAATATGGCTTAAGTATTTTAAAAGAAAAGACATGCAAATCTGGAATTAACTTTGAAAACTTTTATAAAAAATCTATGAGAGATTCAGATTATTATAAATTCGCAAAAGAAGATATAGATTATGCTATAGAACATTCTTGGACTTATAAAGAATTCTTAAAAAGATTAAAAGAAATGGGATATGAAGTATATTTTAGAGCAAATAAAATTAGTGTAAGAATGTATCCACATAAAAGAAATATTAGAATAGAAAGAGCTTTTGGAGAAGAATATTCTATTGAAAATATTAAAAATAAAATTTGTAGTAGATATCCAAGTAGAGAAGAAGTAATAAAACCTAAAACTTATGATAGAAGATTATTTTATAAAGGTAGCGCAAAGAAATTAAGAAAACCTAAAGGAATAATTGCTTTATATTATTACTATTGCTATTTATTAAAAGTATATCCAAAGAAAAAGTTAAATTATAAACTTACACTAAAAATGAGAGAAGAAGTAAAGAAAATGCATAAGTATTCAGAACAAATAAGGTTTATATGTAAGTATAAGTTAGAAACTATAAATGATATAGAAAATTTAAAAGAGCAGAAAAAAGAAGAATTACAAAAGACTTTGAATATAAGAAATAGGTTGTATTATAAAAGAAAGAAATTAGATAATGAAAGTGAAAAAGTTGTTGTCACTAAAGAAATAATTAGTGTTACTTCTGTTATAGAGAAAGTTAGAAAAGAGATTAAGTTATGTGATGAAATTGGCGATAATTCTAGGAAGATGAAAGAGCAAATAAAAGAAATGAAGAAGAAAAAACAAGAAAAAATAAAAATAAAAGAGAAAAAGAAGAAAAAGATAAGGTATGATAGATAATGCTGTAATATTTTTGTAAAAAAGTTGTAATGGTATTGTAAAAATATGAAGATTAATGTATAATAAGTTTGTCCTATAAAAGAAGTTATAGTAGATTGATATTACTGCAATGTCAAGTACTATCTTAATATTTATATTGACAGTTATGTCAACTTTGATATTACATAGTATTTCAATTGCATAGATTATGAATATGTCAATTAATGACCTTGACTTGTTCATATATCTAACCTCCATTATATTATACCATATTATTTCTTTGGTATTGGAGAATAGCAGATAACATAGAAATATGTTAGGAACAATTCAGGTCTGCCAATCTTTAAAGGATTTCTGCGTTCCGATTGGTAGGCCTTGAAAAGGAGAAAATATGAAAAAAAGAAAAGTATATAAAAATAAAGGATATACTCATTTCGACACTAGAAAGCCAGAGTATTGGAAATATATAAATAATATAAAAAATCCAGAATGGATAGGAAGGCATGCTTTTTATCCATTTATTCATTATCAAGAAGAAAGGAATAAGTTTAATGGTGAGAAGATAATACCAAAATCACCAAGAGATATAAGATATTCTTCGCATATTGATAGATATATTTATGAGTATTATAATGATATATTATCAAAAAAATATAACAAATATGCAAAACAATTAGGAATAAATCAAGCAGCTATTGCTTATAGAACAAATTTAAATAAGAGCAACATACATTTTTCAAGTGATGTTTTTAAATTTTTAAATAAACAAGAAAATGCATTTATTATGGTATCAGATTTTAGTAATTTTTTCGATAGTTTAGATCATCAGTATTTAAAGGACAGATTAAAAGAAATATTAAAAGTTGATACATTACCAAGCGATTATTATAAAGTATTTAGAAGTATAACTAAATACTCTTATATTGAATATAACGATATATTAAATGAATTAGGTCTAAAGCATAAAGAATTAACTAAGTTACACAAAGAAAGATTATTTGATATAGAGCAGTTTAGAAAATTTAAAAAGGGAAAAGTTCATGTTAATAAAGAATCATATGGAATGGTTCAAGGTTCTGCTATTAGTTCAGTAATGTCAAATATATATATGATAAAATTTGATAAATTAGTAAATGACTTAGTAACATCAAATAATGGAATTTATAGGAGATATTCAGATGATATTATTATAATAATTCCTAATATAGCTAAAGCAAAAGAATTATATAATAAGATTATGAGTATAAAGGACAAAATACCTAATTTAGTAATGAGCCCAGAAAAGACAAGTTGTTTTATAAAAAGAAAAGATAGTATTACTAGTATAGATATTGTAAAAAATAAAGTTTTAAAAGAAAATACTATTATTAATTATCTTGGATTTTCATATGATGGAAAATTTGTGAAAATAAGAGAAAAAACAGTAGCAAAATATTATAGGAAAATGTATGCAAGAATAAAAACAATAAACAAATGGACTGTAAAAACAGGTAGGAACATAGGTAGAAAAAAGTTATATAAACAATATTCTTATTTAGGAATGAAAACAAAAAATGTTAAAAAAGGAAATTTCTTAACATATGCTGATAGGGCACAAAAAGAATACGGAGAATTAGGAAAAATAAATGATCAAGTAAAAAATAGTTGGAATAAGATGAGTAAAAGATTAATTAAAATTTAAAATGGAAGTAGAAATACTTCTATTTTTTTGTAGAAATAAAGAGCTTTTTGTTGAGAAAATCAAGATTTTGTGATATATTTGTAAAAAATGGAATTTAGGAGAAAAGATGATAGAAGTAGTTGCTGGAGTGATCTATAAAAATGATAAGTTTTTAATAGCACAAAGAAATTTAAAAAAGGCTCAGGGTGGATTATGGGAATTTCCAGGAGGAAAAGTAGAAAAAAATGAATCTTATAAAAGAGCATTAATAAGAGAAATAAAGGAAGAACTTAATGCGGATATAGAAGTAAATGAATACATTGGAGAAAGTATTCATCATTATCCTGAAAAAGACATAAAATTAATTTTTTATAAAGCAAAATTATTGAGTGAAAAGGTAGAATTATTAGAACATGAAAGTTGTGAGTGGATAACAAAAGAAGAAAAAGATAATTTTGAATTTGCAGAGGCAGATAAAGCAGTATTTGATTTAATATAGGAGGAATAAATGAGAAAATTAGTTAGATATGAGAAATATTCAAGAAAAGATATACATGATATTTTCTCACCAGATACAAAATTTACACCACAGGCAGGAACATGGGGATTACAGGGAATAATAAGAATACCAGGGACGCAGCACGATTACATATTTCTAGTAACATATGGCAAGAAGCAATCTGGACATGAATTTGATGAAAATATAGATGAGAATGGGATTTTAACATGGCAATCACAACCTTCTCAAACTTTAAATGAATCAAGAATAATTGATTTTATAAATCATGATTATTTAAAAAATAATATATATTTGTTTTTAAGAACATCTGATAAAGAAGATTATACATATATGGGGTTGTTAGCATATGTAGATCATGATAATCAAAGAGAAAAACCAGTTTATTTTAAGTGGCAGATTTTAGATTGGAATGAAGACAATTCAAACAGGTTAATAAATAACAAAAAAATAAATACGTATGATATTGAAGATTTTGATACTAAAAAATTCACATTAGAATTAAATGAAGAAGAAACAGAGTATTCATATGAGAACGAAAGTAGAAAAGGAAAAAGTACAAATGAATTTTATAGCAATAAGAATATCAATTTTGAAGGAGAAATAAAAAAGAATACAGAATTAGGAAAAAAAGGCGAAGACGTTGTTGTAGAATATGAAAAAACTAGACTTATAATGGAAGGAAGAGAAGATCTAGCAGATAAAGTTTTTGCAACAAGAGAAATTGCAGGAAATGCTGAAAGATTTGATGTGCTTTCATATGATAAAGACGGAAATGAAAAATATATAGAAGTAAAAACAACTAAAGGAGGATTAAATAATATATTTCATATATCAGAAAATGAGGTTGAATTTTCTGAACAATATAAAGATAAATATTATTTATATAGAGTTTATAATTTTAATACAAAAACGATGTCTGCAGATTTAAAGATTATAAAAGGAGCAATAAATAGAGAAAAACTACAATCCACAAATTATACTTGTAGGATAGGAGGAAAATAATGAAAATATATAATAAACTTGTTAGAGATAAAATAATAGATATTATTGAAGCAGATGGAAGAATAGCAAAATACAGAATATTAGATGATAATGAATATAGACAAGAATTAAATAAAAAGTTACAAGAAGAAGTGAAAGAATATTTAGAAGATAACAATGTTGAAGAATTAGCAGATATAATTGAAGTTATTTATGGGATATTAAATTCTATGGATGTTTCAATTAAAGAATTTGAAAAAATAAGAATAAATAAACAAGAAAAAAGAGGAGCGTTTGAGAAAAAAATTTATTTAGAGGAGGCGTAATAATGGATAAGCTAATGCAAGAAATAAAACAATTCAACGAAGAAAGAGACTGGGATCAATTTCATTCTCCAGAAAATCTTGCCAAATCAATTGCGATTGAATCAGGCGAATTATTAGAGTGTTTTCAATGGAATAGTGATAATTATAATAAAGAAGAGGTTTGTGAAGAATTAGCGGATGTATTTACTTATTGCATTCAAATGGCTATGAAGTTAAACGTTGATCCAGAAGAGATAATACTGAAAAAGTTAGAAAAAACTAAAAAGAAATACCCAGTTGAAAAAGCTAAAGGAATTAGTACAAAGTATAATAAACTATAATTATCTAAAAATTTAAAGGTGGATTAGTAAAAGGAGTAAATACATGGGATGGAGATATAGGAAGAGTATCAACTTAGGTGGAGGATTTAGAATAAATTTAAGTAAATCAGGAATTGGATATAGTTGGGGAGTTCCTGGATATAGAATAACTAAAACAGCTAATGGGAAAACAAGAAAAACATATTCAATACCAGGTACAGGGATATCATATGTAGAGAATGATAGAAATAATAAGTTCCAAGGTAATTCTCAAAATATAAATTATGACTATAATACAAAATTGATAACTGGAGATACAACGTACTACAGGAATACAAACTTAGACAGAATGGGACAAAATGATGAAATTTTAATGCAAATAAATAAAGTGAAAAATATTAATACAATAGCGAATGTATGCATTGCATCTATAGTATTCTTATTTATTGGTGTGATTTTAAAGTTTTTAATAGCTAAAAAATGGAAAATAAATCTAAAATATGAATTTGATGAATATAGTGAAAAAAAGTATGAAAGTCTTAATTGTTTTTTTAAAGAAATATCCAAAAATAAAAAAATATGGCAAATAAACACTTCTACTAAAGTATATAACACAAAATATAATTCCGGAGCAGGAAATAATGTAACAAGAAATACTTCATTAATAACTAAGTCTATGCCATGGTATATAGAAAATAATATAGACGTATATGGATTAAAATTGCAGAACGAAAAAATATATTTTACTCCTGACAGAATCATAATATTTAGAGGAATGAGAAGAGTCAGTGGCCGAAGTTATAAAGATTTAGAAGCTGGATTCTCTACAACAAATTTTGTTGAAACTGAAATGATTCCTAAAGATGCACGAATATGCTCTTATACATGGCAGTATGTAAATAAAAATGGCGGTCCAGATAGGAGATTCTCTAATAATAGACAAATGCCAGTCTGTAAGTATGGGGAGATTACTTTAAAAACAAATGATGGAATTAATATATTATTAAATTGTTCTAATGTTGATTCAATGCTTCAAATCCAAGATGCTTTTGAAAGATTTATGGAATATAATAATCAAGAAATAAGAAGTAATGAATGTTACTATAATATAGAATACAAAGCAGATGAAAAAATGGATTATGATTTCATAGAAAAAGAAAATGAAATTACAAATAATGATAAAGATTTTGAAGTTAAACAAGGAGAAAATGTAGACAAGAATAATGATAAAGAAATTGAAAAACATAGTGACTCAGAAGATGTGACTAGTAATAACGGATTAGAAGAAAATAAAGAAGGGCAATCAAAAAAATATATAAATGTATGGAAAATACTATGTAAGATTATATCTAACATATGTATGATATTTTCAATTTTTATAATGATAGGAAGTATATCGGAAAAATTATATTTATCTACATTTGTATGGGCTATAATATCAGTATTGTTTATTTCTAAAATTAAGAATATTTTGGAAAATCAATATAATGTTAAAAGTAAAGTTATAAATGCTATTAGAGTAATATTAGTGCTTGTTGGCATTATTATATTAGGTATAAGTTTGCCTATGTCTTTTGAAGGAACTTGGAAATCTGAAGATAATGAAGTAGTAATTTTGAATGATGGAGTAATTAATATTATATTATCAGATGGATCGTATTTAGAGGGAAAATATAATTATAGTTTATATGATGGGACAAATTATAAAATAGAAGCTACTGTTACTAAAAAAGATGAATTAGATGAAAAAGAAGTGAGATACAATTATGAGAAAGATGGAAATAAAATTAAATTTTATTCAGTAGAAAATGGTGCACCAAGTAAGTTTTATTTACCAGAGAAAAAAATTTCTTCATATGAATACTTAACAGAATAATGATATAAAATTGGGGGCAATTATTATGATAGTATATGAAGCAACAAAGCAATTATTTGTAGAAGATGTTGTACAAGATAGAATTGAAGAAAATATAGATAGAAAATTTTATGAAAAAATGGGATATCATACTTCTCAATCAGAAAGAAAAGCATGGAATAATTCTATGCAATATATGATGAAAGTTTTAATAGATAATAACATTCCTGGAAATGTAGGAATAGCCATTGAATTTAAAATACCAAATACTTCTAAAAGAGTAGATTTTATTATTACAGGCAAAGATGAACAATTTAAGAATACTGCAATTATTATAGAGTTAAAGCAATGGACTGAAGCAAATATTGTAAATGGAAAAGACGGAATAGTACAAGCATTTACAGGTCATGCATTAAGAGAGGTGACTCATCCATCATATCAAGCATGGTCATATGCAACAACTATAGAGGATTACAATGAAACGGTGCAAGATAGACGAATAGATTTACATCCATGTGCATATCTTCATAATTATCTAACTGTAACACCGCCAACATTATTATCAGATAATTATAAATATTATTTAGAAAAAGCACCTGCTTTTATAAAAGGTGACGTAGAAAAATTAAGAGATTTTATTAATAAGTATATTAAATATGGTGATGATAAAGAAACACTATATATGATTGAAAATGGAAAAATTAGACCATCTAAATCATTACAAGATGCCTTATCAAGTATGTTACAAGGCAATGAAGAATTTATTATGATTGATGATCAAAAACTTGTATATGAAACAGCATTGGAAATGGCTAGAAAATCATATAGAGACGGAAATAAAAGAGTACTAATTGTTAAAGGTGGACCAGGTACAGGAAAATCAGTATTAGCAATTAATCTATTAGTAAAATTAACAAATGAAAATATGGTTTGTTCATATGTAACAAAAAATGCAGCGCCAAGAAATGTATATGCAACAAAATTAAGTGGCGATTTTAGAAAAACAAGAATAAATAATTTATTTAAAGGCTCAGGTTCATTTGTCGAATCTGCTGAGAATGAGTTTGATGTATTAATTGTTGATGAAGCACATAGATTAAATGCAAAGTCTGGAATGTTTCAAAATTTAGGAGAAAATCAGATAAAAGAAATAATTCATGCATCTAAGTTTTCAATATTTTTTATAGATGAATCACAAAGAGTTACTTTAAAAGATATTGGAAGTGTTGAAGAAATACAGAAATATATTGGACAAGCAAATGCAGAATCAGAAATAATGGAGTTGGAATCACAATTCAGGTGTAATGGATCAGATGGATATATTGCTTGGCTAGATGATGTATTAGATATTAGAAAAACGGCTAACAGCGATGGATTTGATTTAGATTACGATATTAAGATTTGTGATACTCCTAATGAAGTGAGAGATATAATTTTTGAAAAAAACAAAATTAATAATAAAGCTAGATTAGTTGCAGGATATTGTTGGGACTGGATAAAAGATGGAAAAAACAAATCAGATGTATTTGATATAACAATACCAGAATATAATTTTGCAATGAGTTGGAATTTAGGTAATAGCCAAACATGGGCAATTGATCCAAATTCGGTAAATGAAATAGGATGTATACATACTGCTCAAGGATTAGAATTTGATTATGTAGGTGTAATTATAGGTAATGATTTAAGATATGAAAACAACAAAATAGTTACTGATGTTACAGAAAGAGCAAAGACAGACCAATCAATAAAAGGTATTTATAAAATGTATCGACAAGATTTTGATAAAGCAGAGAAAATAGCGGATGAAATAATAAAAAATACATATAGAACATTAATGACAAGAGGTCAAAAAGGCTGCTATATCTATTGTACAGATAAAAAATTGTCAGAGTATTTAAAGAGAAGATTAAATCAAAAAGATGAAATAACTTATTCAATTGATGAAGATGAGAAAAATAACTTAATGGTTGCTGAAGAAGGAGAAAAATATAGGTATGAATAAAGGTGAAATGATGCCGATTGTAAAATTTATAACTGAAATGGACAAGAAATTTATAGATGATGATAACAGATATAATTTATCAAAAGAGCAAAAAGAAATATTAAAGCACTTTGTTGACGAATGCTACGAAAATTTTAAGAACAATAAATAACTAAAGAAAAACAAAATATGAAAGTAAATAATAGTTACAGGATTATTTTGTTTTTTTTATAAAATATGACAAAATTTGACATATTTTGCAAACAATATGTGATATATTCTTCAGGGGGAATTATATGGATGAACAAATAGAGTATAATGAAATAAATGCAAAAAAAGCAATGGAAGAAAATAATATTCCTCTTGCAATTGAAATATATAAAAAATTATGTGAGAAAGATGAATTTAATAATCAAATTTTACTTGCAAGATACGGTTTAGCTTTAAGGAAGGGAGATAAACCAAAAGAATTTATAGAGATTTGCAGAGAATATATAAAAACCAAAAAAATTAATGCAGAGTTTTTAAATAATGTATTGTGTTGGTGTATATATGATGAGTATATTAAAAAGTATAATGAAAGTGATACTGAAAATTTTGGTGAATTTTTGAAAGAAGCTCAATATATTTGCAATAATGTAACACAATTATCAGCAAAAGAACATTTTAAAAATCCATATGTTTTAACTGTTGAAAAAGTTGTTAAAGTATATAACAATCGAAATAATACAAATTATAATGAGGTCTTAAAATGGATAGAACTTTTAAATCCAGATATGTTATCATCTGAAGATGCATATAACTTTACAGATAAAGATGGAAAAGATAGAGAAAAAGCATCTCACAAAGAATTTTATTATCAAAATAAAATAAAAGCATTAGAAAGAACATATCGATATGAACTTTGTTATAAACTATGTGAAGAATGTTTTAAGAAAATTGAAAATTTACATTATAAAAATGAAATTTGGATCGAGTCAAGAAAATTATATTGCAAATGTATGATGGATTCACAATATATAGATGAATATATTAAATTTGCAGAAGAAAAAAATTTATGGCATATATACGCTAAAGTATCAGAGATATGTTTTAGATATAATAAACTTGAAGAAGCAAGTATCTATGGATGTAAATCTATATTGTGCAGTTTTGAATTTGAGAGAATGGTAAAATTATATCTTACTATGGGACAATTGTTTGAAAATATTGGGCAAAGTGCTGATGCTAAAATAATGTATCATGCAGCAGCGTATTATAGAAATGCAAATTTATGGAATATACCACAAGAGTTAGAATATGCAATAGAAAAATACAATATTAATATGACGGAAAAAATTAATAGAAGAGATATTGAAAAAACTGCTAGAAATTATTTAGTAAATAAAAAAATTATAAGAATCGGTCAAATAACTAAAATAATACAGCAAAAGAAATGTGGTTTTATAAAGATAGATAATGAAAATGATACGATATATTTTAAAATAAAAGATATAAAAAATGGATTTGCAGAAAAGAATAAATATGCTGAATTTGAAATAATTGAATATGAAGATAAAAAAAGAGCTATCAATATAAAAGTGATTAGAGGAGGAAAAACAAATGGAAGTATATATTAATCCAAATGATATAGATATGATATTAGAACTTTATAAATCTCAAGATAAATCATTCGTAATTAAATCATTTCCTAAAAAAGGGGAGAGAAGAAGATGTGATTTTTACATAGATGGACAAGAATGTTTAATTGATTTTTTTATAAAAAAAAGTGGAAAAGTAAGAATTCAACCTGTAGGTAAGAATATAGAATGTACTAATAAAATACTAGAATTTTTCAAGACAAAAACTATGAATGCAAATGTAGAAACCAAAACATGTACAATAAATTGCGAAGAAATAGTTGTAAATAATTTAGTTGAATATATAAAAGAAGATTGTAGTCAATTAGTAAATGTTGTACAAAACAATAATATCATTAAATTTGAAGGGTATAATGGAGATACAGTGACATGCACTTTTTATAAAACTAGATCTAAACTTATGATACAAGCAAAACCTTTATATACATTTAGTTTAATAGTAAGTTATTTATCACAGTTTAATGCAATTAAACTAGATGATATAATAGAAATTACCAATAGCATGTCAGGACAAAATATAAGTAGAGAAGTAATAAGAAATGATATGAAAAAAATTCTAGTTAACTCTTATTCATATTTAGATGAAGCATTAAAAAAATCTATTTCAGGCTCTCTAATATTATTAAAGAGAAAAGAGTATAGCGAAGATTATACTGGATATGTTACAGGAGAGTTTAAAGCATTAGAAGGGTATTTGAAGAAGATATTAACTAAAAAATATAATTATACTTTTGACAGAAATAAACCTAATTTTTTTATGTTCGCTAAAAATAAGTCACAAAGTAAAAATGCAATAGATATGGACAACAGACTGTCTGATGATGAAAAAAATGCATTAAATTCTCTATATAAAATATATAAAAATAAGAGAAATGTTTATTTACATGGTAAAATAGATCCATCTCAGACTAAAGTAATAGAAAATATTTTAGAAGCGCAAAGTTTATCAGAGGAAATCTTAGACTCTATTGAGAGATCATACAATATTATATTTAGATAATATAACAGGGAGGAGAAAAATGAAAGAATATGAGATATTTAATTTCGACGAAAATATGACTAATAATTTTGTATTCATGAATACAGTTGAAGATAGTTACTATTTTATAGAAGAGATATATAATGATTTATATAAAACAAGAGGTAAGAAATTTTCTGTTATAATTGATTTATTTTTACAAAATGGTTTTTCTTTTAATAGATTTATTATGATACAATTTGAAGATAAAGATAATTATAAGTCTTTTATAGTTAATTCGCAAGAAATATCAGATATAATTAAGAGAAGAATAAATCAATATCTTAAATCTCATATTGAATTGTTAGAGGAAAGTGCACTAGATAAAAAAACAATTGAATTTGTAAGGAGATAACTTATGGAAAGTAATAAACAAATTGTGAAAATATGTACTCATTGTGGAAATGAAACTTTAATGAATAAAATAGTTAGTAAAATCGATAATTGGGATGAAGGATACGGTTTTTATGGTTGGGATAAAATTACCCTATTACAATGTCCTGTTTGCAATAAAATGACATTAATTCAAGAAAGTGAAGATTCTTCGATGGGAAGTTATATAAATGAGTATGGTGAAGAAAGAGACTACATAGAAGAAGTTCAGTTATATCCAACAGAAAAATTGAATTTCAATAATGTACCAAAAAATATAAATGATACATATAATTCTGCATTAAGAATAAAAAATATTACACCAGATATTTCAATAATTGCATTAAGGAAAACTCTTGAATTAATTTGTAATGATCAAAATGCAAAAGGAAGAAATTTGGAAAGTAAGATTAATGATTTGTTTAATAAAGAAATTTTTTCTTCTAAATTAAAAGATATTTCTAAAATTACAAAAAGATTTGGGAATCTTGGAGCACACGAAGATATAAAAATAAATAATAAAGAATTAAATTACTTATTTGATTTTGTTACATATATTATAGAATATTTATATGTAATTCCATATAGAATAAATGAATTAGAAAATAAATTGAACGATTTGAATAATTCAAAAAATGATTCTAATACTTAAATGGTATTGTTTTACAATTTATAATATAAAGTGCAATTTTTACATTTTAAAGTGCAAAAATTGCACTTTAAATATTGATGCTATATCAGTTATCTGATATAATATATATGTAGGAGGTATTTCTAATGGATAAAAAAGAAGATTGGAATTTAGAACTATCAGAATATATCAAACAAGGTGAACCAAATCGAGTAGAAAAGACTAAAACATGGGAAACAGCAATAGGTTTGCAAGATGTGGATGGATTAAAGCCTTCAAAATACTTAATAAAAACTGCTAAAGAACATATTGAAGGAACAATAGATATTGAAGAAGCAAAAACAAGAATAGATGAATATTATGAAGTTCAAGGTAGTAGAAAAAACTTCGAAAAAGAGAGCGAAGAAGCTGATAAAGTTGCAGTAAGGATTACAGAAATATTAAGTGAAAAAGCATTTAATTTTTCACCAACAGAATTATTAAATATTCATAAAAGATTATTTAAAGAGGTATTTGATGGAGCAGGAGTATATAGGGATTATAACTTTACTAAAAAAGAATGGGTGTTAAATGGAGATACAGTAATATATGCACCATTTGATACAATAAAAGAAACATTAGAATATGATTTTGAGCAAGAAAAAGCTTTTTCATATAAAGGATTAAGTTTAGAAGAATCTATAAAACATTTATGCTCATTTACTGCAAATATGTGGCAAATACATCCATTTTGTGAAGGTAACACAAGAACAACAGCAGTATTTATAATAAAGTATTTAAGAACTTTTGGATTTAGTATTAACGATGAAGTTTTTGCTGATAACTCATGGTATTTTAGAAATTCATTAGTAAGAGCAAATTATACAAATTTTCAAAAGAATATTTTTGAAGATACTTCATTTTTAGAAAAATTCTTTTATAATTTACTTACAAATAGTAATTATGAATTAAAAAATAGATATACACATATAGATAATATTCAAAGTGCAAATGAGAATAATTTAAAGGGCAATAATTGCACTTTAGAAGAACAGGCAATAATAAACATATTAAAAGTAAATCCAAGAGCAACTCAAGAAGAAATAGCAATTCAAATTAATAAATCTGTTAGAACGGTTAAAACATATATGGCTACAATGCAAGAAAAAGGATTGATAGAAAGAAAAAACAGCAAGAAAAATGGGGAATGGATAGTGAATAATTAAAATTCTTTGAAAAATATAATATAAAAAATGTTAGTGGAACATGAGGTGATGGAATGTGAATAATTTACCTGGCATAGATGATCCGTATTGGTATGAATGGTATGTAGGAATAAGAAATATAGTAAAAATGTTAAATCCTGACAACCAAATAGAATATGTTATTTTTCAAAGTTCAAATCATGAAACTATAGATGATATTGTGGTTGGAAAAAAGAAAAATGTAGAATTATGTTATCAAGTGAAACATACTAGAACGGAAAAAAATATAACATTTTCTTCTTTAATTGAAAAAGATGAAAGAAGCAAGAAATCTTTGTTGGAAGCTATAGCTGAAGGATGGGAAAAAACAAATGAAATAAATACAATCCCGATTTTATATTCAAATAAAACAATTGGGGTTAGAAACTCAGTAAAAACATCAAAAATAACAGGAAATAAATATAAATGTATAGCATTAAAGGACTTCTATCTAAAAATAA
>JABLTK010110924.1_pt1 | contig 23375 bp, 35 predicted proteins | sample 7160131 | NCBI WGS metagenome assembly JABLTK01 (sample SAMN14651221, study PRJNA627086) | human gut metagenome | isolation source: feces | host: Homo sapiens
CTTGCATTAGTCCAATCGATAATCGAAGTAAACCACCGGATACTGTCATCATCACTACGGTCGTCCATCTCAAAGCCGTCTTGAATTGGCAAATGGGGAAAGAAGGGAACCGCCACAATGATACGAAAACCGTTTTCTCGTCTATTTGCTATGCACCGACGTAAGTAGTAGTAACATCGTCGTCTGTGGTTGAAATTATGTGAGAAAGCAATTATGATGAATGCTCTATGAATAGTTTCTCTCGACACTATTAGTCAAAACGACTATTCGATAGTACTTGGAGGACAGAAACGTGAATTCTAGTTGACAGAGAGAATATCGGAAAAAATGACCATGATGACCAGTCGGCATCAAAATGTTGGAATAAACGAACAAACATGTCATATATACAAAACAAAACTCAATTACGACCACGACCTCTGCCACGACCTCTGCCACGACCCTTTGAAGCCTGAACACGAGCAGGATTGTTCTTTGGAGCATCGTCAATAAGATAAGCATCGAGATTAATACTATAAGTGAGTTGCAGCAATAATCGCAACCTCTCAGGAAGAATCACATATCGAATACTGCTTCCGCGAACACTCATAGAGTCCAATGAAACGGGATTTCTTCCCTTGATGGTCATCTTCACAGCCTTCAAATGTGTATTCATGGCAATATCAACTCCTAAATGGGACTCATTGACTCTATCCTCATACCTGTAATGGTTCCAACAATGATTGTACCGTTCTTCAACTCAATCGTCACACTCTCTGTTGAGAGCTTCATCAAAAATCTATAAGATGACAAATCATGTTCGCAAGTCACCTAACTAGTTTCATCGCTGGAAAGTGGGTACTTCGAGTACAATCTGATTTCAAAGTTGTGACAAAAGAAGTCTCGATTTTGATTTGAAACAAACATATAACTTAATCATTCCACAACCACTTCTTCTCTACAAATCAACCAACGAATAATAATTAACTCTTCTTCTGTTGCTGCTCGGACACTGCTCCAGGCATTTCGGTGGGAGTCAACGTGATTGGAGAAACCTCATTAACAATAGGAGTTACCTCTGGTGTATCAACAATTCCTGCAGTGATTTTCATATCTATTTGAAATCACATTTCCTTTTCCTACCATAAAGAACAGACTGTCTCTTTTCAATACGAATTGTAGAGTTCATTCTTGATTGTAAAATGGGAATAATTGCCTGATCCACACCTTCATACACCTCAAATGGCATTCCTTGAAGAATCAGTTCCGAAATAGAATCATCAAATGTCTAGTATCAATTCTTCTCTTCACATGCTACCTTTTTCATATACTCCATCATCCACTGGAGAGCCACCTGACGAATCGATTCATCTGTTTTCCATTCATGTAGGAGACTCAGCACACAGCTATCATCCAGCCCATAACCAGGATCATCATAATGACGGTCATCTGGAATCCATTTGGTAAGACGATCCAAGACACGTTTCTTCTCCTCTTCTTCTTGCTGCGTCATATCCACATCTTCCAAAGCCATCTGGTGGCGTTCATAACTCTTTACGAGAGACGATAGGTGCTGGAGTGTCTCCTGAAGATTTGACTCCTTTGTCTTGGCATCAGTAAGGTCAGTATTCAATTGATCAACAGTTGCCTTGTCTATGGATGATTCAATTCATTCAACTCTAACGAGATTCTTGCTCTGACTTCATTAAACTCTCTAACTTGGCAATACGCCGGTTATTCTCTTCTTGATCCTTTCAATCATTTACTTCACAAATCCCTACAGAAATCTTATACAGAATTCGAGCTTGATTTAACTGAGTATTCATTTCCTTATTTGAACTCTCAAGAGATTGGATGGTTGAACCTGTATCATAATCCTTCCTTCATACCTACGAAGTGCTTGTTCTAATTCATTCTTCTCCTTTCTCAACTCCTTATTCTCTTCTAATAATTCAGTTGTCTTCTTTTGATGTTCCTCTTCACTTGCAGTCTGGTTCTAATCATTCCATTTCAACCCTACCCATCCCTTCACCACCTTCTGATATGAAGTCTCCAACTCTTTCACGATACCCTCTAAATGTTTCATATCCGACTCATAGCGAGAGAGAAACTGAGTGTATCCCTCATTCACCACTACTGGCTCCACCTTCTTCACTAGCAAGTCTTGCGAAATGGATTTAATTGCAGAAGAAATTGTGGCTGTTGTGCTTTTGATAGACTTTGTCGCCTTCTCTTGAGCTAGTTTGAATTGCAGAGAAATGCATTGAGAACTGATCTGAGAATTCTTCGTTCGCTCTATCTACGGATAAAATCTATTCCACCAGTCGAACTTCTAGCTCGTCTTTCAACTCAGCTAATGCACTAGCTTGCTCACTCTGGGCTTTTTCAGCAGCCATTAACTTATCCGTTAAATTCTGAACCGTTGAAGTCAGTATTTCCACTTCCTTCTTTCCTCCCACAAGTACCCCATTCACTACATCTCATTCCCTTGTCCAAAATCCACATCGTTCAATTTCCGAATCTTTCAACCTCAAAATGCTTTCCATCTCATCTCGATATCTAATGAATACCAAATAGCCAAATCCAACTTTGAATATCCTTCGATTACTTTTCTATTTCTTTCTTGCATTGCCTCAATATCCATTTGGCGTAAAGAACACTCAGAACCTACAATCACCATTCAGCTTTGTACTAATACAGTGTTTATCTTCATCCATATGTCCAGAACTATATGATAAGAATTAATCAACACTATTCTCACTTCCCTTGAACACACTCTTCTTTAGTTTCAGTTTCTGTCGTTTGAGATTCCTTACTACATAGGACGGCTGATCCTTGTTCCTGATCCATTTCACTGTCTCAAAAACACAAATGTGACAATCACTTGTGTACACTTTCAGAAATCCAACAAACACATATATTTCTCCAACACTTTCGTTAGCATCAGAATTGTCTTTTCTAAAGAATCATTGCCTCCAAGACGATGGATTTCGTTTATAATATCTTCAGATAGTTTCAACCCCTCAAGTCGAGTCTCTTCCAGAGACCCCTAATCATCACCATCATATTTCACAAGAATACAGATTCCTCAATAATGGATTTTGCATATTGTTTCAGTTCCAGCTTATCTGTATGTTGCTTCAGAATACTCACCAACCGATGATCTGAAGGATTCTTGTGAATGCACCGAATAATTGGGAAGGAAAACTATGGAAGAAACAGCCAGAATAGATACCTTTCCCTCAGTAAGATCCTCAAAGAAACACTTCTCTTTTGCGTAATCCTCATTGCATATATTGACATAATCATCTCGAATCTGATAGAAGATTCCAATTCGATTCTAATGTAAATGACACTAATGATGCCTACGAGAAGTGGAATGAAGTCTGTATGATTGTCACTGAACGCTTGCATTAGTCCAATCGATAATCGAAGTAAACCACCGGTTTCTGTTCTTGATCAAATAGAACAAGCCATACTATCTGATATCATTTGTTTGTATTCCTCTTCCGTTGGACACTGCAGGTGGTCTCTCCAGTAGATATCCATGCCCTTCCGTAGTACTAATCAATCACCCCTACTTGACCATGATGGAGATTGATTAGCTCTTTGATGAATACATTCAGGGCACCTTCATTTTGGAGAGAATGGCACTATTTGATAGACTTGAATCACTTCAACCTTCTGTAAGGCAAGGAAATATACATAATTAGCAGCATTAATTGTTGGAGCAACCCCAAATACTTCGTGTGCCACTACAATTAGTTGAAAACAAAAAATCCACCCGGAACACCTCTTCTCTGTTTGGAGTTATCTTCGATGTCATCAATCCTATAATTCTCAATATGTACGAATTCTTACATCAGACTCGCCGTATGTAGAGAGTTAATAATATCGCGAATAATATCGAGTTTATCAATAGGGATCTGTAGCCACGATTGAAATACGTCGATAAGAATGCTGCGGATGTTTTTTCCAGGAACATTCAGCAAGTAGTAGTAACTCTCGAGAATATCCTATTATTAACAGTTCTATATATGAAATTACGGAATTTGAGCAAGATTCAGACATAATAACCTGTATGCAAACAAGAACTGATATCGATAGAAATCAACTATTTTCACCCGATTGCTATTTCGTGGATCTATTTGAATAATGTTTGAAGATAGTAGTAATTGAGTTGCCTCACCAGCTACCATTTGCGGAGAAAGCGTTACATACTTGTCAGAAGCCTCTCGATCTAGTGTCTTTTTGATACACTCCTTTGCATTAATTGATTTTTACAAACTTACCTCTAACAATGAAAGAATTTCCTTCGATAGAAGTGTTGTTGGATCGCCAGATGACTAGAAATAACCAAAAATAGACAATCACACAGTTCTATTCCCATAACACGTATTCAAAAGATCCTTTATTTCATTTATCAGTATTCGATTTGCTTTTTGAAGACGAATATAATCTGACCGGTAGTTCTCCATTTCATTGTCAAAAATTGAAGCTTCATTATCGTTCAGACTGTTGATCAGTCGCGAATTATGTTCACTATGTCGTTCTAGCTCCATTCGCACCTCATTAAGATCTGAATTTGTCTGAGACAGTCTAGTTATATTCCAAAGCACATTCGTACAGTTGTTTCTCCTCATTACATTCACGAATACGTTGGCGGAAATAATCAATCTCCAAGTTTAGCTGCCTACATGAATCTTCAATTTCTCGTAAGAGCAAGGATTCCTTCTCTTCTTCTGTCATCGCATCCAAACCCACTACATTTCATTCTTTACTTTAAATTCCACATCTTTCAGTATAGGAAGACTTTGATTCCTTTCTTGCAGACATCAATTCGGAAGACAAATAGAACCGCAGTTCTTCATCTTGTGAAATCTATTCATCATAGTAATAAAAGCAATTTCACAGAACTCAAATCTGTAGGATCGGATTGAAGAGTATGTAGGGCCTATTCGTTAAATGAATACAGAATCATACTGTTTCAATCTCTTTTTCCAAAGATACAAGTTGAAGTGGCATGCTTCAACAAACCAATGAGCATAGTTCGATCTTCTTATTGTTCATTGTTGGATTGTAATGAAGACATTGGCTCAGAGATCTGTTGCTGCAGTACGAAAAGCCAATAAGCAGTGGAAAATTAGTCTCTGTTCTGGAGCAATGATGGAACTTGTTCGTTGCATGGAAATGCACAATGCAGATGTTTCAGCTTGTAGAGGGGCAATTGAGGCTATGAGCCAGTGTATTGCTGGAAAAAGGGTAATTCTTGCATTTGATATGGTAATTTAATAGTACCAGATGGGTTATAAAGCTAGCCATCCCTTTGCGGATCCTGCTCTCCTGAATGAGATGTTGAGAAAGCGTCGTTAATCAGGAATTCTTTTTGTTTAGTTCTTTTGTTTGTTGCAATCTATGCTTTTATTTGTATCCAGTATTGAGAGATCCGATCATATTCCACTCTGCATTGTTTCGTGTTCTTTTCGTTCGTTAATTCATAGCCTTCTAATGAGACTTCAAACTATCAAGTCATTGTTGTTAGTGTTCTTGACTTGTTTAACAACAGTGCAAGTAACCGTTATGAGATACAGTCGAATTGTTAATTCTACGAAGTAACTTTCTGAATTGCCTCTTTATTATAGATATATTGTTTCCACCACAGTAATCCTCTCGGAAGGGTTTAAAGTCATTTGTTGTATATTATTTTTCTGTATGGAGGTGGGTTTTGTCCGTGGAATCAAAGTAATACTGGAAGTGGAATACCATTGCAGATCATCATTCAAGAAGTATTTTTAAAATGGAGGCATACTCTTTTGCTCTTTGTTCCCGCATTTTTGTATGCCATTCAAAACAATCTTCTGTAATCCTTTGTCTTTGGTTCAACGCATAGTCTTGTAGCAATTACCAATTTGGACTCGGCTATCTACTCTGTGACTTACCAGATGAAGATTCTTACAACTGCCTTGTTCTCTGTGTTCCTACTCCACAAGAAGCTTTCTCTACGCCAGTGGATCGCTCTTATTATCATTGTTCCAGGGGTAGGTCTCGTTGAACTGAGTAGCAAGTCTTCCACTGCAAAGACAAGTACGACTGACCAAGATCCATTCTTGGGATTCGTTTGTATTGTTATTTGCTCCCTGACCAGTGGCTTTGCAGGTGTGTTCTTTGAAATGGTTCTCAAGGGAAGAACCAAGAACAACATTTGGATTCAGAGTATCCAACTATGCCTTGCTACATGCTTTTTCTGTTGCATCAATGCTGGAACGAAGGATTTGGCCCGCATTCGTGAAGAAGGTTTCTTCACTGGATATAATGTCTATACATGGATAACAATCATTCTGAATGTCGTTATTGATACCAGTTGTTATTTTTAGGGTGCTTCTGGGGTCTTGATTGCTGCTGTTGTCAATTATACAGATAATATTGTGAAGGGTTTATCAACGTGTCTCTCGATGGTCCTTTCGTGTGTTGATATCCTTTTATCTTTCTTTGTGTGTGATTCCTTTACATTTTAATCTCCAAATTTGTCTTCGGTTTCAAGTTTACTGCCAATTTTGTGGTCGGAGCAATGCTTGTGTTTGTAGCACTTATTCTCTACAATTTCGGTGGAAGTCCTGTGAAGAATGAAAAGGTGTAGATTTCTTTGTTCAACAAACTCGATTACAACCTCATCCCAGCCGTCGTATTGATTTTTTCCTTCTCGATACGTAAGTACTATGCATCACAAAAAATATTCGATCCTACATAAGTTGAATTCTTTAGATTCTCACAAACACTCTCCATCACCTGTGGTGAACTGCAAAATTGAAGAGAAAACATAGGTCCTTCTCGATATGTTTTCGAGTTTGCCTTACAGTATAAGGGATACCTAGAATAAAAGAAAACTCCTCAATATCCCACCGAAAGATTTGATTTCCTGTATTATATATTCTCTGGAACACACCTCCGTTGTTGATCACATACTTGGCTGTTTCCACAAACTTATTGTATAAAGATGCAACAGCTAGATCATTGCGTGTTACCAACAGTATTCTGTAGAATGGCATCTGTGGGCAGACAAGACTGATGAATTCTCAAAGAAAGAATAATCGCGGGAATTTCTCGCAACTAGATATCTCAAATATTGCTTCATTCTCCTCCGAATTATTATTTTGGCTTGGAGTCATCTGAAGAAGTAGACTCAACATGTTTTCAATCGGTTTTCAGTTTTCTCGATCCTTCTTTACGAGAACGACGCTTTATTCTCAAATCCAAATACAGCGAAAGATTTTAGATAAATATGAACGAGGAATCGTCGATAGAAAGAAACAAAAGGCCTTTGTGGAAAGTATGTATGAATTCCTTAAGTTAATTATAGAACAGCACCAAAGGAACTACAATGAACAGCTTGCTCGAGCAATTGTGGAAAGGACAGAGTCTTACAAAGAGTGGGAGTATGAAATCGACAAAGCGAAACGAGAGATCTTCCGAAAGTACGTTGATATGGAAGATGAGTCTCATCCTTTCCTCGTGGATGATTACCGGATGGAACTTGTCAAGGAAATGCGTCGAATTGACAAATTTTATGAGCCCTTAATCGAAAGGGAAGCCGATGAACTAAAAGTCAAGCGGGACCGTGGTCTAATTCATATTGAGCCTGAGCCCTTCCATCTAGAGGGACTAGATGATGTGATTCCTTTAATTCATAAACTGATCTCAGATAAACCTGAAGAACTCGAAGAACCAAAGAAAAATAAGAAGCTGATAACCTAAATTGTTTAACAAACACACTAATACTAGCCTCTACAACGCATGAACAAGATTACAAACCAAGACTGCTCAAACCAGGGAACCCCGTCTTGGCACTTGTCTTTGCTTCGGTTTCCATCTTATCTTGTGCTGTGCATACACGAAGAATCTCCCGCTTATTCGTTTCGAGGATCCTTCCACCAATACATAGCTCATTCAATACATGATACGCCTTATCATAGTGGAAAATAATATCCAGTTCACACACATTCCCAAAGTACTGGTCTAACACTTCTACATAGTGTTGAATAAACTCGAGAGCAGTCAGCTCGTTTTCATCTTTATCTATCGAAATGATAAAGTAAAGTGAAGCAAATCTACCAAACACAAACCATTCTCATCCAATACCTCTTAAATACAATCTTTGAATCCTTCTGCTCAATGTAATTACAGTAACGAGCTGGACGAGATAGAACTTGGTTAACAGCATTACGAGTCGTACTTTGGATTTCCTATCGCATCACAAAACTGCAAAAAATAAAGCTACTCTTGGATTTGCTCCATTATAAAACTGTTGGAGTCTGATCTTTCCCTGACGACTTACAAGCAATACCCATTGAATCTATCGATAAAATAGCTACTTTAATCCTAACCATGATTGCTGAAGGATCGGAACAGTGTATTTGTAAGAATCGAAGCAACACCAAAATAGAGACTATTTCTGTCTATTGCATTAATCTGTTCTCAAAAGTTGTGAATTGAGAGTACAACCAAGTGTATGAAACGACTGAAGGTGGGAGAAAAGGATAAGGAGAATGATCGACATGTGGGAATAGAAGTTGTCTAATAATATCTAGATCTATTTCTCGGAGTTAGAAACTGAATACAAAAGACAAATTGAGTATCACAAGGAGGAAGAGAAGAAAGCAAAAGAATCCTTGCGACAAATGGAGATCGATTTCATAAAACAGAAACAAACATTGGAATCCGAACTAGATCAAGAAAGGGCACTTGTGATTCTTTATCTTGGGTTTCATGATTAGTCATCTGAACTGAGACTTCAGGTCCTTGTGTTGCGTGGAGAGTTGGAATCCCTAAACAACGACATTGAATCATCGATCATCAGTTCTTCAAATCGAAGTGTTCTTTCGGAAAGGCCTTCCATTTCGCGGATAGATGATGAGTCGGATGTTTGGAAAAAGAAATATGAACAAGCAGTGAGAGATTTGCAACTCTACAAACAGCAAGTAGAGGAAACTATATCAAAAGGAGGTTTCAATTGTACCAGCTGGAGAGTATTGCATATGCAAGAGAATCCTATAGCCGAAGCAACAACCAAGAAGATCGACATACTCAAACAGCAACTGGAAGAAACACAACAAGCATTACGAAAACTCTCTCAGTCGCCTGGAGCAGCTTCTCCTATCTTATCTGAAACGCCTTCGTCAGTGAGTCTCCTTGGATGTGAAGCATCAATGAAAGAAGAGATAGACACCTTAAAGAAACGAATTGAACGAATGAGAGAAGTTTTTGCGACCCAGACAAACCGGTTCCGAGATGCAGTGTAGTTGTGAACGAGAATTGTTAGATGTAGATATCAGCTTACTGGATGGAATGTCGATCTCAGTTTGCATGATAACCGACTTCGATTAAAATCACGCTATGCTCCTAGTCGAGAAGACACGATTGAATTAATGTGGTAAGGGAACTAGAATCAAATGAATTGTAGGAATGGAACAGATAAATTCGAACTTCTGGACACACCTTTTGTGAGTAGTCTGGATTCGCACCTTTTCACCTTCATTACTGTAAGCAATTCGTTTCCAGTCTTCTTAAGCGCTGTAACACAAAATTTGTTTGAAAAGCAGACAATATATGCTGCTCCCACCTGATATGTTTGTTCTTCACAAAGATACAATCATTTTAATCTGTCTTCTCTTTTATACTACTCTGTACCTTCCACATGTATCCATAATAAGGAAGACCAATCAAGTACGGAGAGAGCTATAGATAAATTAATCCCAAAACTAATATTACCACAATCCAGAAACCTTTAATGTCTTTCCAAAAGAGAGCACCGACATATAACCCCACACAAGCAAGAGTGAGAACAAGATATGAGATGAAAATGATCTTATAGTTGTAATCATCCGAAGGGGTAAATAACTTCTTGATAAAGGACATTCTTCACTCTTTTTGAAACCAAATTGGGTTTGGGGCAGGGCAAGATTTTGGGAACCCTATTTGGGGACCCCTTATTGGGTTGGGGAAGGGAAGAATTATGGGAGCCCTTTTTGGATTATTAGACGATCTACATAGATAAAAGAATAGTAGGCATTCCATTCTTATTAATTATTTAAAGAGCTCAAAACAAAGTTAATAATGATAACATTTCAACAGTTTCAAGAGGGAATGAGCTCCGACGAGATTGAAGAGAAGTTGAAGTATGTGAAGCTCGTTCTGTCAGTTGCAAAGGAAATGGGAAAGGCTGAAACAATTTCTTCCCTTATTCCCTTTCTGAATGGTATTGTTGTTTGTCCTTAATGAGTCGATAGATTGGTGCCCTGATAACGATGACGAGGCACTCACTGCATTGGCTAAAGAAATCTACACACTCAATGAGCTCTTCACTCCTGATGAGATGAAGTACGTTCTTCCAATTCTAAAGCATTTGGCCACTACTGAGGAAGTGGTTGTACGAGATGCCGTAGGGTTGTTGACTCTTCCTAAGTCCTAGGCAGTCGAGAGTATAAACAAGATAGTTGAGAACATGTCTCCTTCAGTCGTTTGTGAGGAGTTGATTCCCGTTATCGAAGATCTCTTCCATGATGAATGGTTCACTCCTCGTGTCTCTTCTGCCTCTCTTATTTCTAAAGTTTATGGTAAAATCGTTAGTCTAGTCGGTGTTCAGGATGTTTCTGAGTCACTCAAAGCCCTCCGTGATTGTTATTTTGCTCTTTGTAAGGATGATACTCCAATGGTCCGTCGTGCCGCTGCTAAGAACATTTTTGCAGTGTTTGCAGTGTGTGAAGAGGAGCATGTGGGACTCTTTGTAGCTCAGTATGAGGAGTTTATGACAAGCGATGATGTACTGTTGAGTGTGGATTCTCATTGTAGGAAGCAATCAAACTGACTCTCATGAACTTCACGAAGGAACTACTAGTCCGTGTCAAAGAAGAAGTGGATCGTACGAAGGTCTTAACTCTCTTCCAAAATTCAATGGAGTCTCGTTCTTATAAGATTCGTGAGATGGCTGCTTTAGAAGTTGGTGGTGTGGCTAGTGTATTGGGAGGTGAAATCTTCATAAGCCAATTGCTTGAAACGTACATGAGTCTTTTGAAGGATAACAATGCTGAAGTACGAAAGAATGCCATTAAGCAACTAACTGAACTCAGCAAAGTAATTCCACAAGAGATCTTCTTGCAGAAATTGTTCCCATTTTTGCCAACATTGGCTACTGATAATAGTCCTGTGATCACGTATTGTCATGATATGATAATGAAGTGTAGTGAACAAATCACAGGAGTTGTGATTGATCTATCAAAGCTCTTCCCTGATAAGGTTGCAACTTTGTTTGATCTGTTGCTCACATCCCCAACACCTCAAGTGCGACTCCTCTTACTCCGTCGTTTGAATGAAGTGACATTAAATGAGACTTTGGTACGACGTGTGGTGTTGGACGAGGGATTGGACGGTCCTGATTGGCGTGTTCGTGAAGAAGTTGCCAAGCATATGGCTTATCTGTTGAGTTCAACCCAAGGTTCTCCTCAGCAAGACAAGTTGATTGAGATTGTGAGTGAGAGGAAGTTTGAGTCAATCATAGTATCTCCATCTGTTCGTGGATAGTGTCAGTAAAGTACGTGAGACCTGTCGTATGTCGTTGTGCAATGTAATTACTTCTCTGGGAGCTGACTTTGCTTTTGAGAATGTGAGTGTAGATGAAGTGATATGATAAACAGATAATTACGAAACTGGAGAAGCAGTACAAAGAGACAACAAACTATCTATTGCAGTTCAATACACTATATACGTACCAAGCTGTGATTCGTACCATTCCTCAGGATCATCGTTGTCAGGAGATGATCAATACCATTGTGACGGAAATGAATGTGGATGATAGAACAAGGAATGATGTATAGAATAGAGTACCTAATCTTCGTTTCATTAGTTGCCGAATTATTACAGATTTGGCTCCTCTTCTTCCAGAAAATGTAAAGAATATGGTTGCAACGAAGATGAATGAATTGTTGAAGGATGAAGATCGGGATGTGAGGTATTATGCTGCAAAGGGATTGAAGGTTTTGGGTGGATTGTAATTGTATGATGTGTTTGTGATAATGAGTTGATTCTACTCTTAACAAACAGATAAATAGGATTGAAAAGCATATGGTAATAATCGCTCAGGTCCATTCTCTTCATATACTGTACGTGTTACAACTTCTTGTTCAAATCCTGGTTGTTGTGCAAGGAAGGCTCCTCCCAACCATGTAGCATGAATCGGACTACATATCAGTGATAATAACCATGTACTCACTCATCTGTTTGATAAATATGATATGGTTTGCCTTCATCCATATATGGAGTCACATCTTGCGTAGTCATTAAGGAGATCATTTCATGATCAATTTGATAGGATATGAAAAACGATCTGAAAATCCTCGAATCTTTGTATTGCCTCCTGTAAGGACAATATTATTTCTTAGCAAGGTACGCAACCCTGGAGCAAAACTTTGCAGACACCGACCTGTTGTCTCTGCAATTCCTGCTTGCCGAATACCAATATCAGAGGGATGAAATAAGGCTTCTGGGACCATGAAACGTTCATTACTAATAGTAATCACTTGTTGACTGGGATCCACTCGTTGCCCTGCTTTCTATAGTTAAACTATCTCCTGAGACGAACTAGTTCATAACCAGTAGAAGAGGTCACAAAATCTGGAAGAACAAAAGCAATTCGTTTGGTATTTGGATGGGTTCGACAAAACTCCAAATCTACTGATCATCAGGGATATGAACAACTGCCTTTGAAAATATCAGGAGATAGATATGTATATTCTTCTTTAAGATGATTCATGAGATGTGTACAGTCCTGGACATTCACCTGACGAAATGAAATGAATTCCTTCAATAGATTCGTTAATAACTTGCCTCCAACATTGACTCTCTGAGTAGCATTCAGTTCAATCTTACCATCCACTATAGGGACGATCTATCCTTAATCACAGACAATGAATCAACATGTGTAAATGAAAAGCCACTCTCTATAACCAAACCAGTCTTTGTTTGTTTGGACAAATCTGTATCTGGAAGACTATTCAAGTGATGAGTGAATGACCACAAGGGAGCAGGAGAAGACAAAAATGAGTCAAAACGAAAATATTCAAAGATCACCTGTAATGAAATACTCATTAAATTGTCCATATTGAACAGAGGTTGAGACATGAATAGGCAATACTCCTGAGGATCCTATCCCTCATTTCAAGTCACTAGAAATACAATTCCAAGATGTTCACTGTTAAATAACCGACTCCAGATCTTTGCCTCTAAATCCCAATTAACAAGATAACCTCTATGTCTGATTTGTCACAAACAATATTTACTTTTCAATCGGTCGATGATATAAGAGTTGTGAATGATCTGATACAGCAGTCACAGTTTCTTCCCCAATTAATTCATGTAGGGATTTCCTAATTCTTGCTGTTGTGTTTGGCATCTCTCTTATGATTTACAACACAGATACAGTCATTACATCGAAGGAGCTTTTCCAGTTGATAATCCCGCCTTGATTGTACTCCCTCCATTATCTAGCACAAGAACCGGTGCCTGCATGACGGAATCTGATCATTCTCTCCAAGAAACAAAGAACATAAATAAACTAATTATACCTTTTCTTCCTCTTTAGTCTTAATATCCTCTTCTTTCTCTTTCTTTTCCTCTAGTTTTTCTCTATAGCTTTCTACTGCATTACCGACCTTCTCATCAAAAGGCTTATCCAAATGGAAAAAGCGACTGAGTACTCGATAGATAGACAAAATAGAGCGCTATTTGTTATTCAACTTCATATCTTACGTTCCAATATGTGTGAATTGTTTGCCGAGTTATTTCCGTATAGTCTTTGGAGACTGGTAACTCTTCCTCCTACAATAAAATCCCTTTCTATATCCAAACGGATTGTGAATACATTGGATTCTGGATCATATACAGGATCTCATTGTGAATACGGTTGTTCTACGATAAAAAAGAACAGAAACGAGTAAACCCGAAAGACAAGTTGATCAGAAAGAGCTAGATAGCCGACAAAAGCAACCGCAGCTCCAGAAACAAAAGCTAGCGTTTTGTGCATGATAGCGAATCCCCTATATTATGAATACAACAGAAATGAACCAAACATTGCTTGTGGCGCTCCTTAACGATAGACAAGGAAATAGTGAGAAAACAATTCTGCTCCATAAAGTGTAAAAACAAACAGTCTTTAATCTACTTTGAGGGAACCATATATCTTCTTTGTAAACCACAGACACGAATAGAATCCTATAGTTCCGCATGCCAAAAACACTGCTCCACTAGCCATTATCATTAGACAAAGGTACAGAATCACTACACCTCAATCATCAGAATTGCTCCTACCAGAAACCAACTTCGTAATACCTATACTAAACATATAATATATGGCAAAGATAAAAACGAAGATAGCTGTACATCCCGTATTGATGAAGGATGACCACCACCATCGATAGTCCTCACTAGCAAGTTGGAAATAACAGATCACGATCGATATTTCAGCTGTGGTAATTACAGTTAAAAGGAAGATTGCCAACAAGAATCCGAACACAGCGTAAGTCTGGTGTAGAAGTACAGAAGACATTACAAAGTAGATTTCTAAGAAGATTGTTCCGAATGGAACACATCCTCCGACAATACATGTGATGGCAGGATGGAGATACCACGGCTGAGGAGGAATCTGTCTTTCAATATGATTTGTACGCACAGGCATATGATACTTCGGTAGTTTATAAGCAATGAAGGATCCCAGATAGACAAGAGGAATTGAGACACACAGCCAGAGCGCTAAGAGTTTGAGAACAGAAGCTAGAACTGAACTTATGAGCTATCTCTTACTAATATGAATAAACTGAGGCGAACCGATGAGATACCACATCATATTCATACAGAAGATCAACGAGGTGAGGAATCCTGGGAGAAGGACACTGACCAAGACAATGATGTGTTGACGATTCTTACCTCCGAAGTACTGGTTCCTACATATGAAGAGACAAAAGGAAGACTACAAACGAGCTGATGAAAAGCCGGCCAGGAATCCCATGAGGACGAAGAGAATCACTGCCGAAGTTAGGATACTACCACGATAAGCAGGAGAGAGAATACCAGCAGCAGCAAGAACAATCACAGTGATTAGCGTCCAAAAGACTTGAACACCAGTTCCAACAACAGTAGCAAAGAGATCGGAATCACGAGGAGGTCGGAACACATCGCCATGAATCAACTTCCATCCACTATCCTCAACTGTCTCCACACGTTCATCTTCAGTCTATAACTCAGAGACTCATCTTACACCAACAATGGAATTATAACGACTAATATCACGTGAAAGAGTTCGCAGAATGATAATTCCAACCACAGTCTATTCTATAATCACCCTACAGAATCTGAACAGAAAGGAAGAGAACCATAAACAGTGAGTTTGTAAGAGAGAACCAATGTACATTCTTCCGTGTATTACCATATAGATACAGATCCCAACGTGAACCATAATCAATGTCACTCTCTTCGAACTTCACTGAATAGGTATAGAGAACTTCAGTAGGACCATCTACTGACTAACACTAACAGAATGAAACCAATCCTTACCATATGACCTAACTTGTTTCGAGCCATCAACTTCCCATCGGTTTCTACGTAATCGATACTTGCTGGAATTACACGAACTCCAACAATTCGGCTCTTCCCATTGCTACTCTTATGATAGGAAATGGTAAAAGCAAGCTACACATCATGACCACCCATCATCCGAACATGATTATAATAGATATGAGAGGTTCCATCGATGTATCCGATTGGATGGGTATCTTCAAACCAATAATCCGAACCATCGTCATTCACTGACACTACACTGGCCGCTGGAAGATCATCAACGATCCTAGAATTAATATGGAAAAGAGATACAACCATTGAACATTATACTCTTCTTCAATTCGAGTCTTAAGAAGCGAAACATCATCCTCCGTCAACTTCACTTTACAGAGAAGTTGTGGCTGAGGCTGATTCTCCATCATTCGGAATGAATATTTTGTATTTGAGTATTCTTCTCCACTAAGAACATTTCCGATATTTTGTTTCAGTTGGAAGACTTTATCGGGTTTGCAAACTGGAAGGGAATAATAATCCAGTACAATCTGTGTCTTGGAGGAGGTAATCGAGTTCACATATACAAGAACCTAGAAATCACTACACAATCATGAGAGATATACTTCATCATGTTCAGCATATTCATTACTCTGAAACAAACTGGAGGCATAAGTAAGAGAAAGCAGGAGAATGGCACAGAAGATTGGCTGAGACACCATAATGACTGTCTGTTTATACGATCGAGAACGTCAAAGTGTTTTCAGACGTATCGATTTATGCAAGCAGAAGAGTGTTGGGTTCATTGATAATTATAGGACCCACTGTACTTGTGTAATGAATGGTTTGGACATAGTTTTTTTCCCAAGAGGTAGGTGGTGCTGGAAATGGATTGTTCAGAATGAAAATGTGATGATAACTATCTTCCCGAATTCGTAACGTCAGTTGTTGATAGTGCGTTTGTGTGGGAATAGTCATAGTTACACTGATTTGGTTTGTGATTTGACGATGACGATTCTAATAATACCATCTTTCGGCTGACTGAAAGTGATGTCGACTTTGTTCGGAGTTTGGAGTATTATACACGCGCTAGACCTGACATATGCCAACCTAGATATTGTCGGGGTAAAAGTCGTGTAAAATACCAGTGTACCTTAGAGTTGATTATTGTGTGCTTTATACACCATAATTGCTTATGTACTCATACATGTGTAGATCAGTATCATTTTGAATAGTTTTCTTTTCTATTATGTTTGTTAATAATCGAGTGTGAGGATAGTTCTCTTTTGTGTGGGCACATTGATTATTCATGATTACTGAACGGATCCATATCATCTAAACACTTATATCACTGAGTTTGCAATGCCAGGAGAACCCGAATTGGCTCAATCCTTGGAAACAATTGAAGGAGTTCAGAGGTACAAGTTGGAGGAGAACCTGTGAGAAGTAGACGAGCCCCGTGCGAAATCAAAGGAGAAGACATTAAGAAATGGAGAGAAGGTATATTGGTGCTTAAAGATAACATCCTCCATGTCTACAAGAACGATACTGTTGGATAAAGAAGCGGATTTCACTTTCTAGGCAAAGAGTCCTCAACTGTCGATTGGCTTGGATAAGTGCATGATCATGTATGCAACTGAATTTGAGGGGAAACAGAACGTCATTCAACTCAAATCATTCACAGGACGTATTTTCTGTTTTTCGCTCCCTATGTTTGTGTGGACGAGTGGATTGAGTGTAGAGAAGAAGTAGCTCAAGATTGGATTCGCGATATGAAGTCAAGCGATTATTCGGCACTCAAGGAAAAGGTAGTTTCGTTAGAAGAGGGGTTGCGTGTGATTGGTTTGGCTCAAGTACGAATCAAGGATTGCATAATATGAAAGGAATCCAAGGCAAAGGAGGACCGCGATAAATGGATCTCCCAAAAGAAGATTCAAGCGGTTCAAACTGTGTCTTATGTGTATGGTGAGATTCATCGACGAAAAGAGATCCAAATTCTGATGCAATGGCTCTCTCTCTGTAAACAACAGGCTCTTGAGGAGACTTTGTCTGCATCTAAGAAACAGGTCCTACAAGAACAGGAAGAGACCTTTCAAAAGAAACTTACAGAGCTTCAATCCATGTTAGAAGTATCTGAGAAGAAATCTGGAGAGATTCTGGAATCCCAGCAATCACAGTCTCGAATCGACAAACTCTTGTATCTGCAGAAGGTCTTATCAGCCCAATATGAAACTCGTCAGCTGTATACATTCATGGAATGGAGACAGAAAGCATTGGAATTGAGATTGGCAGAGGAGAAAGAGACAGTAGTGAATACTCTCCAAGCGCGTGTAGAATCAGTCTGTGTTGAACAAGTCATTAATGTCTAGATGGAAGATGAGTTACATTCTCTGCGTGAAGAATCGAAAGAAGTAGAATCATCTCACAAGGAGGAAATTGAGCGACTGAAAGCGTCCTTTGCTAGTGACCAGCAGAAGTATGATGATCTTAAGAAAGAACATAATGCATTGAAAACAGTATTAGATGAGACAGTTGCAGCGAAAGAGGCTAGCGAGATGAAGAACCGTGATCTAGCGAAGCAGATCGAGCAGATGGCTTCCTCTCTAGCTGTGTTCCAGGAAGTGGCTTCAGGAAGTGATCAAGATGCACAGGCCGTTGTGGCTCGTCTCCAATTGCAAGTCAACGAATTACAGACACGTTTAGAAGGAACCCAGCAGAGTGAGGAGGAGTATCGCCGGAAATGGGAGACACTTCAAGATTTTTCTGTGGATGAATTACAGCGAGCCCAGAAACGAATCGATGAGTTGACTGCAACCTGCTCACAGTTAGTAACCCAGGTGGAAGAGGCTCATAATGGTGAACATATGACTTCATTATTAGAAGAATTGGAAGGATTGAAATTGGAGAAACAGATGCTTCTCACACAAGTGCAGGAGGTTCAGAGTCAATACGAAGCCACAGTGGATGTAGTGACCAATAGCAGTAATCTAGCAATTGAGAGGGAGAACCAACTGGATGATTTGAGAGCAAAGATTGGATCATTGGAGAAAGAGTTAAGTGTTATGACTCAATCCAAGGAAGAGAAGGAACAAGAACTGATAACACTTCGATCTGAGAGTGAAGCAACAATAATGAAATTGAAAGAAAGTGAAAAGACGCAGCATGATGAACTTACTAAATTGAAGCGACGTGTACTAACATTGAAGAATATGGAGGAGACGATGAAAGATGTGGAAGACCTTCTTCAACAGCGTGAGAAACAATTAAAGGATGTTCTGGAGCGTATAAAGACCGCTGAAAAGACAAGTGAAGAGTGTAAGAAGGAAATGATTCGTGTTCAGAAAGAGAATCACTCTCTCCAACATCAAATGGAGAACTATCATTTCCGTGAAGGACAAGCTGGTGAAGTTCTTGAAAAAGTAGTCGAAGTGCTCGTAGATAAGCCTGATACTCTCCAGAAACTGAATGAGTATCAGGATCAGATTCATACTCTTGAATCAACTATTACTGGCTTGAAGGAACAATTAGCTGCCAAAGCAGCTGAGGAAGAACGGGCTTTGAAAGTGAATGCTTCCTTTAAGGCTGCAAAGAAACTGCCATTGAAGTTCTTCCCTCTGTATCCAACATTGCAGGCAGTTGAGGAAGAAACAGAGTGTATTCACAGTGCCAAGGTTGTGAAGATTGAATTGGAGAAAGGAGAGAAGGAGCCTGTGAAACGATATGAAGGACGTAATCCTGATGTTGTGAAGAGAGAGGAAGAAGAGAGGAAGAGGAAGGAGGAAGAGGAGCGAAAGAGAAGAGAAGAGGAAGAGCGAAAGAGAAAGGAGGAGGAAGAGCGGAAGAGAAGAGAAGAAGAGGAAAGGAAGAGAAGAGAAGAAGAGGAGCGAAGAAGGAAGGAGGAAGAAGAGAGGAGGAGAGAGGAGGAGGAGAGGAAGAGAAAAGAGGAAGAAGAGAGGAAGAAACGAGAGGAGGAGGAGAGAAACAGAAGAGAGGAAGAGGAACGAAGAAGGGAAGAGGAGGAAGAACAGCAACGATTGGAGGCAGAAAAGAAAATGGAATCAAGTCAGAATAATTCAGTACCAATTCAGTCATTCAATCCTTTTAATGAGGAGAAAGAAGAATCTTCCAATCCCTTTGGTGAGTTAGAATCTGAACCAATTCAACAACCTCATTCACCTAATCCATTTGAAGAAGAAGAAAATAATGAACCTACCAATCCATTTGATGGATCTAGAAATAATGAAGCTGCGAATGAATCTATACAACCGCAGTCTCCAAATCCATTTAATCAAGAGGATTCTCCTCGTCACCAGTCTCCAAACCCATTTGACCAAGAAGAACCTACCAATCCATTTGATCTCGAGGAGCTTCCTCTCCGTCCGCAGTCTCCAAATCCATTTGATCAAGAGGATTCTCATCGTCATCAATCTCCCAATCCGTTTGATCAAGAAGAACCTTCCAATCCCTTCACCGAAGAGGAGCCTTCCAATCCATTCATTACAGAATCTCTCACTGCGATGGATAAGCCAGAACCTGAATCAGAGTCACATATTCCAACGATCAATCCATTCGATCAAGAAGAACCTTCTGTCCATCCTCAATCTCCCAATCCGTTCGATCTAGACGAATCTCAGAATAAAGCTGCTGATACTGTACCAGACATATTTGCTGGAATGGATGGATTCCCATCAACAAGTAGTCTACAGGAATCTGAGAATCCAGTTCAAGAAGCAGCAACAGATGTGAATCCAATGGATTTCACGTCGATTCTCGAATCTCAAACAGAAGAGCGAAAGAGTAAGAAGTCTCTGTGGAAGTTGAGCGGTCGAAAACGAGATGAAGAGAAGTCTGGAGAGGAAGGAAAGAAGCATTGGGGTTTGAGTGACAAACAGAAGGATAAGCTGAAGGGTGGAGTGGGTCGATTCCAGAGCATGTTGAAGACAGCAGCAGCAAAAGGACAATCAGCATTCAGTAAGCGAATTGAAGAACCAGAGAGCTTCCCAGAGTGTAACGGAAGTGAATTGACACAAGGAATGCATAGTAAACCTGTTGAGTACTTCTTCAAAACATGGCAGTATTCGGAAGATGAAAAGAAGCGAGTATTTGAATGGATGCGTAGTATTGTTGAAGATGGTATTGTGAAGGATGAACATCTTGATGGACTGTTGATTGAGAAAGCAACAAGATTTGTAAACGTGAATGAATGATTTGATAGAATAGGCTGAAGAAGGATTCCGTACTTGTTTGATTCCTCTTCTTTCACAACATGATTCGATTCAAGTTGATTTCACTGAGTTACCAACAGAAGAAGGTCTTTTCACTCTTCAAGTACGCGTTACAGAGAAGACAGACAAGATGGATGACCTCCTTTCTGGATTCTAAGTGTGTTTGTTTCAAACAAGTCATTCATCTGTAAATCGTTCCTCGATATTCCACCCCTTCTTCATATACTTTGGACGCATTGTCTATTGATTATAAGGACTTTCATTGTCTTACCTCCACGAAATTCTTTCTCCATCCAATGACGAATTCAGAAGCAGCTTCCTGACCATTAAGGAATCTAGTCTTGTTTCATAGATAGAAGGATATGGATGGATTCTTACTCGAAAGAATCTTTCTCATCACCAACTCTTCAGGTGCTACATACTCCGGATCAATGGAATAAGCATTCAAGTGAGTCACTTCATTTCAAACATAATAACCCACCTTACCTTTCTGTAATAATTCATTATCGAAGTTATAAACACCAGGTTCCTCATTCAAGACGAAATCAGCAAATGGATTCTTTGGAACCAATTCAACTTGCTTATCTTCATCATACGACAGTTCAAAATTGTCTTCACTATCACTATCACTAGGATTTGTTTCTCGTTTAATGAATTCATCTTCTGAGAGAATTTCATATGTAGCATTATCATTCTTCTTAGGAGAATCATGTTCTGATTCATTTAACATCCATAGCTCGCAATTATACTTCTTCAGAAAACGGAGTAATTCTCTTTCCAATTCCAACTACTACTCAGTCTCATTCATGATCCTTACTTTACGTTCGTTCGGAGGATGAATTTCACCATTTGCTATTCGTAACAGAATTCCCGCGGTTTTTCTTGCGGAAATGACTTCTCGATTAACAATAATAGGCATACTGTTATGAGTGAAACCATGAGTATTCAGAATCCGACGGCTGTAAATATCATCGTACTTATTACAACGAATCGAACAAGGAATCTAGCTAATCAACCTCTTATTAGAGAACCTACACATAGGATCACATTATCATGATTATTATGACTCTTCCAGGCTTCTGGAAGATATTTACGATATTTGTGAGGAAGAATGGAATGGCAAACATAGTCAGTACTTTTACCACATACAACACAGATGTTATCAGTAGCAGCCAATTTGATTGAATTCTTCGGTGTTCTGGCTAGATGTCATATATCTTCAACATACCAACATTTCGGTTCAAATCGCAACATTACTGTATAAGGATTCTCAGAAACAACAGCTATTCAATGAAGAGATAAATAAACTTGTTACTACCCAGACCTCGATGAACATACCAATCGAGCTTCTTTTTGTTGATACGGCACAACAACTGCCCATCTGGAGATAACAAACGACAGTCCTCATAGACTGGGCGCTTCCGTTTGGAATAGCCGCCCGTCTTGATTCCATTGATTTCACTCATATTAACGTCATCATAATGAGTTCCATTTGCATCTTTTACAATCACACGTACCTTTCCGGCATTATCATAATCTGAAATGGATTTCTATTCATAACACTTCTATCTTCTAAAATACTTCAATTTCATTCACTAAGACCCATTCTAAAACAGGAAGAGCATCTTGGGTTTGTTTTCGGTATAGCTCATAGAAATATACAAATACTTCACGTGAGTAGTAACTATCACTAGCTGCATAATGGATTTGATCCTTGTTGAGATTGGGTTCATCCCAATTCCCACAACGAATTGCTGGATCTACACGTAATCCATTCAACGATTTGAAACCTTTATTCAAGATGACATTGAGATATTTTTCGGTTAGATACTGGAGACTGGTTTTCAAATCCGTATGTCCCATCAAATGAGCTGCATCCCTATCTTGAACACTTGAGCTCATTCTTACACAATATCGACAACTCCATTCACCTCATCGACAATCATGTACTTCAGCAACTTTCGAATATCTTCATGAATACCCACTCCCGTCTTTAAGATACTAGATATGAATGTTCCTTTCTATCACTACTTTTGATTCTTCATCATCTCATTCAGAGACGGAGGAGGTAAATGATCCATCCGTCCAACCTGGATAATAATGTTTACATTTCTAAAAGTCAACTGGACAATCGAGAGAGGATTCTACATTAACATCGATATAAACTCCCCACATTATGAGTCCACTCTGCGTCAAAACCAATAATATTCTCATCTAACAAATGATATTGTTCCACAAGAGTTTCGAATTGTTCACAGGAATGCACTAAGAAAATCTACAAATGAATAAATGAAACAAATTTCTACAGGTCGGTTGTAGATGAACTGATGCGTATTACAAGGAGCCAAGATTCTTCTCCATCGATTCTTCTTTGACCACCATATGGAAACAGCAGACAGAGCAACTGTAGCTGCAACTCCAGATATGATAATCCCGGCTTCTTTTCGCATTCCAAATCGGAACTAAAACAAACATACCAGATAAGAATAAGATAAAGGATCACTTTAATTAACCTGAGGACCATAAGGAGAATAATCAGGAAGTCCAGGTACCTGGAACTGTTTGAAATGTTCCACGAAC
>JABLTK010024877.1_pt1 | contig 23350 bp, 19 predicted proteins | sample 7160131 | NCBI WGS metagenome assembly JABLTK01 (sample SAMN14651221, study PRJNA627086) | human gut metagenome | isolation source: feces | host: Homo sapiens
AGAAATACTATGGAGCTGAGCCGAATGTGCAGTACTGACACGCGCATAAATGGCCACAGCTTTCCGCTCATACTTTTTCATTTGCAGATGATCAACCTGCACAAGGGCGGCCGCGCCAGACTGCTGTCGGTATCCTGCCCGGTCAATGTGGAACTGACGGATGCGGACGGCAATGTGCTTGCACGCTTTAACAGCCATAGCCTCGTATCGTCGGACCGGGAAAAGGCAATGTCCTTCACGGATGGTGAATCGGATTACATGCTCCTGCCCGACGGCGAATACAATGTGAAGATTACCGCTACCGATAACGGCGCCATGAACCTGAACATCGTCGAACTTTCCGGCGATGAAAATACCGCTTATATCGACGTCGGCAATGTCAGCGGCAGCGCCTCCAACAGCAATGTGGCCCTTGCAAAGGGTGAAACCTGGACCATGTCGTTCCTGCCGGCCAGCAGCGCTGCAAAATGGATCCTGTACAATCCTGAAGGCCAAATTCGTCGCGCAGACCTTGTCCCCAATCCCATTTACCTGCCAGCTGCCCTGACCGTCATCAAGGAGGAAGCCTATCTCGATGCAAAGGCGCTGACCGGCAATTATGTCTGCCCCGATACCCTGACCGCCATCGGCGCACGCGCATTCGCAGGCTCAGGCATCAGCGGCATCTATATCCCCGAAAACTGTGAAATCATCAGTACCGATGCCTTCAAGGGCATCCGGCCGGTTATCTACTGTATCAGGGATTCCGCCGCACACGACTTCGCCGTGGATCAGGGACTGGATTTTGTATTGGTTGAATAAATGCCGCGGACCCCGGAACAATCGTTTCGGGGCCCTTTCCTTTCTGCGTTTTGCTTGAAAAACCGTATTTGATAAGATTGGATTGTAGGGATTAAAATTAATCAACAATTAACAAAATGGCAATTGAAGGGATTTAAGGCGCGAAAAACATAAAAATGAATATTTAAATGGTTAAAGATGCAAAAACAAAGAATTACAAAGCAAAGATCTGTCCAATTGAAGGAATACTGTTGAAAAAATGTCGAATAAAACGGCGAATCGACATCGATTTCACCCGGTTTATGTGTACCCGGAGCGCGAATAAGCATGCAGAAAATCCGTTTTATGCGATAAAAATCCAGTATGTTTGACAGAATGATTTGACAGAATCCGATTTACAGGGAGAAAACGTAGATTAAAATTCGACAAAATCGGCGGCCCAACAGCAGCGGGCCAAATTGACGTTTTTCGGTCCCGGTGTTAGAATGTGCATGAAAAAAGATATGTATTCTTCGATTCTTTTCGGGAGGGATACGCGTGCCGAGGCTCGATCGCTTTCATTCGGATGATTTTGATTATTTGTTCCAGGCCATTCTTTCGCTGGAAGATATGGAGGAATGCCAGGCGTTTTTCGGTGATCTGTTCACCATACAGGAATTGAAAACATTTTCCCAGCGCCTGCAGGTGGCCCGCTGCCTGCTGAAGGGCGATACCTATGACGCCATCCGCAAACAGGTGCAGGTCAGCAGCTCCACCATCACCCGCATCAATACCGAGCTCCAGTTCGGCTCCGGCGGCTACGGCAAAATCATCCGGCGCATCGACGGTGAAGCGCCCGCTGACGAATAATCCGCATAAAATGACCGGCGGTCTGCAATTGCAGGCCGCCGATATTTTTGGGGAATGTATTGTGAAAATTCCGGATCAATCGAAATCGGGTACGAGCCTGTAGGCGATGTCCAGCAGCTCGCCGCTGCGCACCATGCTCTCCACTTCGCGGATGTCCGGCCAGATTTCCCGGTCGATTTCCATAAAATCAACCTTTTCGCGCACATGGCTGAACACGGCTTCCTGCACCGGAGAGAGCCCGCAGCCGAATTTTTCCTGCCTGCGGCGCAGATCGATGGCCTGGCAGGCGGTCAGCAGCTCGAATGCCAGCACGGACAGCGTGTTTTGCAGGATCCATCCGGCCTTGCGCGCAGCGGTGGTGCCCATGGATACAAAATCCTCCTGGTTTGCGGACGAGGGAATGGAATCCACGCACGCAGGATGGGCCAATACTTTGTTTTCCGATACCATGGACGCCGCCGAATACTGAACAATCATAAATCCGCTGTTCACGCCGCCGCTGGTGGTCAGGAAGGGCGGCAGGCCGTTGGACAGCGCGGCGTTCACCATGCGTTCGGTACGGCGCTCGGAAATGCCTGCGATTTCGGAACAGGCAATGCCCAGGAAATCAAAGGGCAGCGCCATGGGTTCGCCGTGGAAATTGCCGCCGGAAATCACGGCCTCGTCCTCGGGGAAGATCAGCGGATTGTCCGTCACGGCGTTCAGTTCGATGTCCACCTTCGATTTGACGTATTCAAGGCTGTCGCGCACAGCGCCGTGTACCTGGGGAATACACCGCAGCGCATATGCGTCCTGCACGCGCAGTCCCTTGCTGTTTTTCAGAATCTCGCATCCGTCGGTCAGCACGCGGATGTTCTTTGCCACCTGTATCTGGCCCGCATGGCCGCGCACCACATGCATGCGTTCCTGGAATGCGTCCAATTGGCCCGTCATCGCCGTCAAAGTAAGCGACGCCACCAGGTCGGCCAGCTGCGCCGCGTGAATCGTATCGTAGAGATGGAATGCGCCCACGCTGGTCATCGCACATGTGCCGTTGGTGATGCCCAGGCCCTCCTTGAAGGACAGACTCTCCAGCGCCGGAATACCCGCGCGAAGCATGGCCTCCGCACCGCTCAGCTTTTCGCCGCCGTAATTGGCCTCGCCCCGGCCCAGCAGCACCAATCCCATGTGGGAGAGGGGAGCCAGATCGCCGGATGCGCCCAGGGAACCCTTCTGCGGCACAACGGGCGTCACTTGCTTGTTCAGCATCTCTACCAGCATCTCCACCAGCACCGGACGCACGCCGCTGATGCCCACGCAAAGTGCATTTGCACGCAGCAGCATCATGCCGCGCACAATTTCATCTGCATAAGGTTCGCCCGTGCCCGTGCAATGGCTCAGGATCAGGTTGGTGGACAGCCGGCTGCTCATCTCCTCCGGCACAGCTACGGTGGCGAAATCGCCGAAACCGGTCGTGATGCCGTAGGCTACGCGCTTTTCATCGGTGATTTTTTCCACCAGCGCGCGGGATCTCTTTAATGCTTCCTGCGCTTTTTCAGAAAGGATTACCTCCGCGCCGTGGCGGGCGACGGCGATGAATTCGTCCAGTGTAAGGCTGTTTCCGGTCAGTATGACCTGTGTGATCTGCTTTGCTTTGTTCATACTGCACTCTCCTTTTTGGATTAATTACGGATCATTTTAGCATCGTAATTTCTAAAAATCAATAATATGAATAAAAATTGGATGAACATCTTTAACATATCGATCAAATAATTTAACCCTCAAATGGTGAGGCGCTGCGGCGACGCGTTAGCAGGAAGAAGCGATAAAGGGGCGCGGGCGGGTGGCGGGGGAGTATTGACAAATCCCGAATTAAATGATATTTTATGAACGACTCATCCGTTTCCTTAACCTGTTATTTTGTATCTGGCGGGGGGCAGCCGTTTCTGCATCCGGCGGAAAGGGCGTCTTCCTGTGCAAAAACCGGCCGCAGCGGCATGGAAAAAACCGGCTGCAGCGCGGAAGAAACAAGTGATGGGAGTAATGTTTATGCGCAACCAAATTATCGAATCGGTGCGCCGGAAGAAGATCGTTGCCATTGTGCGCGGGCTGAAGAGCGAAAGCATCGTGGGCCTGGCAAGGGCATTGTATGAAGGCGGCATCGAAAATATCGAAGTAACGTTTAATCTGAAGCAACCGGAAAGCTATCACACCACCACGGACGGCATCCGCAGCATCATCTCCGCCATGGGCGATAAAATGCATGTGGGCGCGGGCACCGTGGTATCACCGGAACTTGTCAGAATGGCGAGGGAAGCCGGTGCACAATTTATCGTATCTCCCAATACGGATGTACGGGTCATTGAAGAGACGCTGAAGCTGGGAATGGTTTCCATGCCCGGCGCACTGACCCCCACGGAGGCCATGCTGGCCCATGAAGCCGGAGCCGATTTTGTCAAATTGTTCCCGGCGGGCAGCCTTGGTCCGGGCTATGTCAAGGCGGTTCGCGCGCCGCTGAGCCATATCGAATTCCTGGCGGTGGGCGGCGTGAACGAAAACAATATCCGTGCATTCATCGATGCAGGCTGTGCAGGCGCAGGCGTCGGCGGCAATCTGGTCAACAAAACCTGGATTGAAAACGGTGAATTTGATAAAATCACCGCCCTGGCTCGCCTGTTTGTGGAAAATTTGAAATAGGAGATGCGGACATGAAGAAAATCGTAACCTTTGGCGAAATCATGATGCGCCTGAACCCGGAAGGGTATTATCGCCTGCCCCAGGCAACCAAGCTTGAGGTATCCTATGCGGGCGGCGAAGCCAATGTGGCCGTTGAACTGAGCCGCTTTGGCGAGGAAGCTTCCTTTGTGACCAAACTCCCGGCCAACGATATCGGCAATTGCGTAGTGGATGAAATGCGCAGGCACGGCGTGGATACGAAGCAGATCGTGCGCGGCGGCCCCCGCCTGGGCATCTATTTCGTGGAAAAGGGCGCCTCCCAGCGCGCTTCCAAGGTCATCTATGACCGCGCCGGCTCCTCCATCGCACTGGCAAAGCGCGAGGATTTCGATTGGGACGCCATATTCGAAGATGCAAAATGGTTCCATTTCACCGGCATCACCCCTGCCCTGGGCGGCGAATTGCCTGAAATTTGTCTGGACGCACTGAAGGCAGCCAAGGCAAAGGGCGTGACTGTCAGCTGCGACCTGAACTTCAGGAAAAAGCTGTGGGATTCCCAGACCGCGGGCAAGGTGATGAGCCGGCTGATGGAATATGTGGATGTGTGCATCGCCAATGAGGAGGATGCGGCCGATGTGTTCGGTATCCATGCGGAAAAGACCGATATCCAGGGCGGCAAGCTGGATATGAACGGCTATATCAGCGTGGCAAGACAGTTGACCGAACGCTTCCATTTCTCCAAAGTGGCCATCACCCTGCGCGGCAGCCTCTCCGCCAGCGTGAACGAATGGAGCGGCATGCTCTACAGCGACGGCAAGGCGGCGTTCTCCACCCGCTATACCATCCAGATCGTCGATCGCGTCGGCGGCGGCGATTCCTTCGCGGGCGCAATGATCTATGCCCTGGCCAACGGCTATAACGACGAAGACGCTGTGAACTTTGCGGCAGCGGCGTCCTGCCTGAAACATACCATCGAACACGATTTCAATTTCGTTTCCGTGGAAGAAGTGAAGGCGCTGGCGGGTGGAAATGCCTCCGGACGCGTTCAGAGATGATTGTTCTGAATCAAAATCGACTGAAAACCAGGTGATTTCTGGTTTTCAGCCTTTTTTATATGTCTGCAGCACGCATGTTAGCGACAAATGAATAAACGCCAAAAAATGCAAAAAACCGACGAATTTCCCGTCAAAAGCGGAAAAAACCGCCGATTTTTATCAAATAAATTCGAATGATTCGCCCAAAAGCGTCGAAAAATAGGACGGTAAAATTGTGAATGAAGGTTTTTTGTCCCTGTAAAACTGACTAAAAAATCAAAAATTTTTTTTGAAGGTAAAAAAAGTAGAAATTTGGGCCGCGTTATTTGACAGAATTTAAGTCCGACAAAAATATAATGAAAATGGGTTTGGGGAAACGGATGAGCGAGTTCCCCCAAAAAAAGAACAAAAAAGCAAGGAGAAAATTAGTTATGAAGAGAATCCTGGCCATCGTACTGGCAATGCTGATGCTTTCGGGCATGGCTTTTGCAGAGGAACCGCAGTTTGACGGTGAAATCATCATCGGCGCAATGAGCGACATTACCGGCAGCGGCGCAGCAAACGGCATGGGCGAAGCATTTGCCTACCAGATGGTCGCAGACGAAATCAATGCCAAGGGCGGCGTCCTGGGCAAGAAGCTGGTTATCCAGCAGGAAGATACCAACGGCACCGTTGAAGGCTGCGTAAACGCCATCAACAAGCTGTATTCCGATCCCAACGTGGTTGCCTGCTTCGGCATCATGTACAGCACCCAGGTAATGGGCGTTGCAGATATCGTACTGCAGTCCCAGCGTCCCCTGATGTACGGCGGCTCTAGCCCCTCCATCAACGAGCTGAACAACCCCTACCTGTTCCGTATGCGTCCCGCAGATGACTTCGTCGTAACCATCTATGTGGACTACATCAAGAACACCCTGAATCCCACCAAGCTGGGCATGATCTACGCCATGGATGACTTCGGCACCCAGGGCTACAACGTAGCCAAGGCCTACTGCGAAGCCAACGGCATCGAATTAATCGCTGACGGTTATTCCAACGGCACCAAGGACTTCTACAGCAACCTGCTGAAGATTCAGGACGCCGGCTGCGACGCCATGATCTGGTGGGGCCATGAAGAAGAAACCTCCATCCTGGCACGCCAGCGCGTAGAGCTGGGCATGGAAGCCATGCCGGTATACTGCTCCAGCGGCGCAGGCAACAACATCTTCAACGAGCTGACCAATGCAGCAGACACCAACGGCATCTACGGCATTTCTGAATCCTGCGATATCGGCAACGACTGGGATATGTTCGTAGAATTCAAGGCCCGCTTCGAGGAAGCCTACGGCGAAGGCATCAACAACAACATCTGCGGCCTTGTTCCCGCCATCTATGTACTGTGCGACGCCATCGAGCGCGCCGGCACCACCGATGCAGAAGCCCTGTGCGCAGCTCTGCGTGAAACCCGCGACTTCAAGGCCATCAGCGGCTATCTGACCTGCGATGAAAAGCAGAACCTGAACCATAACGCCATCATCTACAAGCTGGACAACAAGCAGCGCGTGTTCGTAGAACTGTACACCGCAGAGGTTGAATAAGCTGCCGTTGTGGCGGAATGAACACGGCTCCCCGGAAGGGGAGCTGTGATAGCTAGGGCAGATGCACACAGAGGGGTGATCTTAAACTATGGCAATAGCGATCCAATTGGTCAACGGAATTGCGCTGGGCTTTATATATTGCCTGATCGCAATCGAATACAGTATTGTTTTTAATACAAGCGGCTTGATGAACCTTGGTCATGATAAGTATATCATGCTGGGCGCATATATCTTCGGAGGAACATATGCGATCGGTTTGGCCCTGCCCGCCATTCCGTCCGTGCTTTTGACGATTATCACGATGGTGCTGGTGGGTATATTTGTCGGCTCTGTTGCATTCAACCCGCTCAGGCATCTGGCCAGTACCTATGCAATCACGGGCTGTCTGTCCCTGTCGCTGATGCTGGTCCAGCTGGTACGATTGGTGTATGGCTCTGTACCGTTCACCGTGCCCGGCTTCCTTTCCGGTATTGTACGCATCGGCGGCGTACCGATTACCAAATCCTCCATCGCCACCATCATCATCGCCATCGTGATCCTGATCGCACAGTGGATTATGATGATGAAAACCAAGGTGGGCAGGGCCATGCGCGCGGTATCCCAGGATACCAAGGCATCGGCCATCATGGGTATCAATGTAAACAAGCTGATGCTGTTCACCACGGGCTTGAGTATCGGTTTGTGCGGTCTGATCGGCACCCTGCTGGTTCCCCTTTACGGTATTTCCACCAATATGACGCTCTCCATCGCCAATAAGGCCTTCTGTGCCAGCGTTGTGGGCGGATTCGGCAATATCAACGGTGCCATCGTGGGCGGTTTGTTTGTAGGCATCGCCGAGGCTGTCTATTCCATCCTGGGCGGCCCGGGCATTTACAAGGACATGGTTTCCTTCATTATGATCGTTGCTTTCCTGCTGTTCAGACCCCAGGGCATCCTTGGCCAGTCTGTACGCCGCAATTAAGCAGCAGAAAGGAACAAAGCTATGTCAAATTTGAAGAAGTTTTCGGGAATACGCATCAGCACAAAGACCAAGATATTGCTGATCGTGCTGTGCGTCATCGCCCTGTATTTTGTTCCCTATGTGATCCGCGGACAATATTGGGGCCGCATTATTAATCAGGCCATCGTCAATATGCTGGTTGTACTGGGCCTGAACCTGCTTTCCGGTTATCTGGGACTGCTGAACGTCGGCGCAAGCGGCATGGTGGCAGTGGGCGCATATACGGCGGCGCTGCTGGCCACCCGGCTGGGCGTGCCGATGATTGTGGGCATTGTATGCGCAATCATCGTGGGCGTAATCCTGGGCAATGTGCTGGGCATCACCTGCCTGAGACTGAACGGCATTTACCTGGTATTGATGACCTCGGCTTTTGCAGAAATTGTACGTACGCTGCTGATCAATATGGAGCCCCTGACCGGCGGCGCCATCGGTGTAAAGCAGATCCCCGCATTCAATGTGTTCGGGCATAAACTGACCGATACCGTTTCCCAGTATTACCTGTTCCTGACCATACTGATCGTATGCGTGCTGATCGTATGGAGAATCACCCATTCCAAGTGGGGCCGCGTATTCCTAGCCATCAAGGATAACTATGAATCCGTGGAAACCTGCGGCATCAATGTGGCGTCGATGAAGATGAAGGCATTTACCGCCGCTGCCATCCTGGCCTGCGTGGCGGGCGCGCTGTATGCAGGCATGGCAGGCTATATTACCCCCACGGATTTCACCGGCGACAAGGGCAACCAGTATGTGCTGATGATGATGGTCGGCGGTTGGTCCAATGTATTCGGCAGCCTGCTGGGCGCTGTGCTGGTAACGGTGCTGCCCGATGTGCTGAAATTCCTGGGCTATTCTTACTGGCTGGTGTTCTACCTGATCGTATTCGTGATTGCGATCATCATGCCGGGTGGCCTCGTGTCCATCTTTACCAAGGGCAAAACCTTCAATTTCGATTCCATTGTTGAATCTTTCCGCTGGATGAGGAGGAAGAAGAAAAAATGAGTAATCAGCCGCTATTGCAGATAACGAATTTGACCAAACGATTCGGCGGTCTAACAGCGGTTAATAATCTTTCCTTCACGCTTGAAGAGGAAGGCATTCACGCGCTGATTGGTCCCAACGGATCCGGCAAAACCACCACCATCAATATGATTACTGGCGTGCTGCATCCCACCGAAGGCGATATCCGCCTGGACGGCGTGACCCTCGTGGGCAAAAAACCCTTCGAAATCGCACGCATGGGCATGCGCCGTACATACCAGAACCTGAAGGTCTTCGGCTCCCTCACGCTGCTGGAAAACCTGATGGTCAGCGGCCATAACGAAAGCAAGGCCGGCATGCTTAAAACCATCTTTATGCCCAGGGTCTATCGCCAGGAGGAAAAGATGCTGTCGGAGCGCGCAGAGGAATATCTTGAATTCCTAGGCATATCCGAATTCAAAAATGATAAAATAGGCGGCTTGCCTTACGGCGTACAGAAGCTGGCGGAACTGGGCATTGCCATGATGGGCAGGCCAAAGCTGTTGCTGCTGGATGAACCCGCCGCAGGCCTGAACCCTACCGAACGCGCCGAATTTATCGAAGTGCTGCGCAAGATTTTTGAAGGCGGCACCAAAATCCTGATCATTGAACATAACATGGACGTTGTTATGTCCGTAAGCAAAAAGATTACGGTTATCGACTTCGGCACTAAGATCGCTGAAGGCAGTCCGCAGGAAATTGTAACCAATCCCAAGGTTATCAAGGCCTATCTTGGCGAAAAGCGGGGAGGTGAACAGCATGCTGCTAGAGGTTAATCATATCGATACCTATTATGGAAAGATCCAGGCCCTCAATGATGTGTCCATCCGGCTGGACGCCGGCCAGATCGTATCCGTAATCGGCGCAAACGGCGCGGGCAAAACCACCCTGATGAGTTCCATCGTTGCGCTGACGCCCATCAGCAAGGGCTCCATCATCTATAAGGGCGAAGATATCAGCGACATGAAAACCCATGAAATCGTTGCCAGGCGCATTACCTATGTGCCCGAAGGCCGGCGCATCTTCCCCAAGCTGTCCGTAAGGGAAAACTTGGAAATGGGCGCTTACAGCCGCAGGGGCGTTACCAAAACGGAACTGAAAAACAATTTTGAAGAAATGTATGATATGTTCCCCAGGCTGCGCGAACGCCAGAACCAGATGGGCGGCACGCTGTCCGGCGGCGAACAGCAGATGCTGGCCATCGCCAGGGGATTGATGAATCGTCCGGAAGTGCTGATTCTGGATGAACCGTCGCTGGGCCTCGCGCCCATCATTGTGGACGATATGTTCGCAATCATTACCCGCATCAATAAAGAGCTGAATATGCCCATCCTGCTGGTGGAACAAAATGCTTTCATGGCCATGGAAATTTCCAATTACACTTACGTGCTGGAAAATGGTATAATTGGAGCGAGTGGGCCCAGCTGTGAACTGATCAATGATGAAAGCATCACGAAGGCGTATCTTGGCGGCTGATCACAGCCATGAAATCACGATAGGGAGATAGAATATGATGAGACAGGTACTTAAAGGTGTTTATCCGATCATTCCCACTCCTTTTGATAAAAACGGCAACGTTGCATTGACCGATATTGAAAAGATGATCGATTATGCCGTGGAATGCGGTGTGGCCGGCGTTGTCGTCAATGATTATCTTTCGGAAATAGAATTTTTGTGCGATGATGAGCGCTATGCCATCGCTGAAACCGCACTGAAGCATGCCGCCGGACGCATCCCCGTGATCGTGGGCATCGCCGGCCAGGCCCCCAACCGCATGGTGGAATATGCAAAGCATGCCGCTGAACACGGCGCATCCGCAGTGCTGGCCTCCGTGCCCTTCCTGAAGGCCTATCAGGCCAGCAAGACCTATGAAAAGGGCTTTAAGGCAGTGGATGAAATGCTGGATATCCCGATCATCCTTCAGGACGCCCCCGACCGCAGCGCTTCCATGGGCGCAGGCATGCAGAAGGACCTGCTGACGAAGCTGAAAAATGCAGCCTATGTCAAGGAAGACAGCACCGCCATCCATCAGGGCATCGAGGATACCGTGGAAATGGCCAAGGGCCTGGAGGAAGGCGTGCTCAAGGGCGTGTTCGCCGGTGAAGGCGGATATGACCTGGTGTGCGAATATCAGCTGGGCGCAACCAATTTCATGCCCGGCCTGCATGTGGCGCCCTATGTTCAGAAGATCTGGGAAAAGCTGGAAGCGGGCGACGTGGAAGGCGCTGAAAAGGTGCAGTTTGCACTGGGCCGCCTGCGCCTGCATGAAAGACTGTACCAGGTGGATACCTGCAAATACATGCTGAAGGCCAACGGCGTGATCGAAAACATCGGCACCAGATGGGAATCCCGTGCCAGGTTTGACGAAACCAGCTATGTGGAAATGGATCGTATCCTGGAATCCCTGGCAAAGAAGGGCGTATAAATAAATCCGCTATTTGAATTATAAGGAGAACAATCGTATGCAGAAAGATTGGAAATACAGGGGTATATTTGCACCCGTACTTACGCCCTATAAAGAGAATGGAGAAATTGATTACGACAGCCTGCGCAAAATGGTTGATTTCACCATCGATTGCGGCTGCCATGGCATCGTAACCACTGCAAATGCTGCGGAATTTGACGCTTTATCCGATGAAGAGCATCATGAAACCATTCGCGTGATCGTAAACCAGACCAACGGCCGCGTGCCCGTGGTCGCCGGCGCCGCCGGATGGTCCATCCGCCACAGCATCGCCAATGCAAAATATGCCCAGGATCTGGGCGTGGACGCCGTAATGGCCACCGCTCCCGTGATCAAGCCCACGGGCTGGGAAACCGTGCGTGAATTCTATCACCAGCTGGATGCAGCGCTGGGTGTGCCCATCGTGATCCAGAATGCGCCGCCCTTCGGCCCTGAAATGAGCCCGGCGCAGATGTTCCAGCTGATGGACGAATGCCGCAACATTATGTACGTCAAGGAAGAATCCGCCACCGAAATCAATTATGTCGGCCAGCTGGCGGAACAGGGCCCGAAGGTCGTTCCCGATAAGTTCAAGGGCGTTATGAGCGGCAACAGCGGCCTGACCATCATCGATTGCTATCGCCGCGGCTCCTGTGGCTGCATGCCGGCCAACCATTATCCCGATGTGTTCGTCAAGATCTGGGATCTGTTGGAGGCAGGCAAGTTTGACGAAGCCTATGCCATCCATGAGGATATCGCACCGCTGATGCTGGTGGAAGGCATGTACTGGATGCCCTTCTTCTATTATGTGCTGTACCGCCGCGGCATTTTCAAAACCGATTACTATCGCGGCAGGGCGCCCCGCATGACCGAAAAGACCTATCGCCAGGTGGACCGCCTGCTGAAGCTGGCTGAACAGCACTACGTAATCAAATAAAATTCAATCATGAAAGGCGCGCAAGTGAACAGAAAGCCCAAATTATACATTGAAATCACCCGAAATTACGATTGGCCGTATCCCGAATTCGTCAATCGCTATGTCCGCCAGAACATGGATGTGCAGTTTTTGTACGGAAACGATGTGAATCTGCTGTCCAGGGCCATGCGAAATGATATGTTTCAGGATTGCGATATTGCGGTTTCCTGCGTCGTGCCCGTCACTGCCGAAATGATGGATTTGTCGCCCCGGCTGAAGCTGATCTGCGGCTTCGGCGCGGGTTACGATCAAATCGATGTGGAAGCGGCCACCCGCCGGGGCATCCCCGTGATCAATGGCCGCGGATGCAATCGCACGGCTGTGGCGGAATTGATCGTGGGCATGATGATTATGCTGTCCCGTAATCTGCTGGCAGTGACCAAGTCCATGCAGAATAATATATGGCACACATCCATCGGCCGGGAAATCCACGGACGCACCCTGGGCATTATCGGTATGGGCAATGTGGGCTGTGAACTTGCGCGCATTTGCAAAAATGCATTCAATATGAATGTGCTGGTGAACGATATCCATATCAATGAAGAGGCCCGCGAAAAGTACGGCGTGAAATATACCGATCTGGAAACCCTGTTTTCGGAATCGGATTACATCAGCATCAATGTGCCCTATTCCACCTCCACCGTGCGCCTCGTGAACAGGGAACGGCTGAACATGATGAAGCGCGATGCCTTCATCATCAATACCTCCCGCGGCGGCGTGCTGGATGAACGCGCATTGTATAACGCCATCAAAAACGGGCGCATCGCCGGCGCAGGCCTGGATGTATTTGAACAGGAACCCTACGAGGAAAATATTTTCGCAGATTTTCCCAATGTCATTACCACCACCCACTGCGGAGGCAATACCCCCGAAAGCATCAAGCATATCGGCGATACCCTGGGCCGGGAAATTGAACTGGTGCTGTCGGGCAAAAATCCGGAAAACAATATCGTCAATCCGGAGGTGTTTGATAATCCGCTCTGGCTGGAAAGACTTCATTTTGATCGTTAAGGAGGAATGCTTCATGGCAGATAAACACATCCTCTACATGGAAACAACCTATAATTATTATAATGTGTGCCCGGATTACATTGAACAATTTAAAAAACTGGGCTATGAAGTGCGCTTTTTCTATGGCCAGGAATTTTCCAAGCTCAGCCATGACCAGGTGATGGATATGTTCCGCGACTGCGAAATCGCCAGCGTGTGCCTCTCCCCCGTCACCCGTGAAATGATTGAACATGCGCCGAACCTGAAACTGATCTGCACCTTCGGCGCGGGCACCGATCATATCGATGTGGCTACCGCAACCGAACGCGGCATCCCCGTGGTCAACGGACGCGGCGGCGGCGCTATCTCCGTGGCAGAAATGGTGGTCAGCATGATGATGGCCCTCGCCAGAAACCTGCCCGAATATGATTATGAAATGCGTCAGGGCATCTGGCGCTCCAGGCTGGCCGTGGAGGTCTTCGGCAAAACCGCAGGCATCCTGGGCGTGGGTGCCATCGGCTCTGAACTGGTCCGCATCCTGCACGACGGCTTCCATATGCGCATATTGGCCAACGACGTGGTTCCCAACCAGCAGCTGGTGGAAAAATACGGCGTGGAATATGTCTCCCAGGAGGAATTGTTCCGCCAGGCGGACTTCATCAGCATCCATACTCCCCTGCTGCCCTCCACCCGCGGCATGGTCAATGATGAAAAATTCGATATGATGAAGCCCACGGCATTCCTGATCAATGCATCCCGCGGCGGCGTGGTGGATGAAGAAGCGCTGCTTAGGGCATTGCTGGATAAAAAGATTGCCGGCGCAGGCCTGGATGTGTTCGAACAGGAACCCTATGTCAATAACTGCTTTGCGGAACTCAGAAACGTGATTACAACAACCCACTGCGCCGCCAATACGCCTGAAACCGTGTTCAGGATTGCGCGGATGCTGACGGAGGATATTGAAGACGTATTGGCAGGCAAACCGCCCCGCCAGAATGTGGTCAATCCTGCGTCATTGAATAAGTGATCGATGAGAGGGTGAATTGCAGATGAAACAGTATCGCGTAGATTGCGCCAAGGCCAAGGACTTTGTCAAAAAAATGTTTATCGCCGGCGGCGCAGATGAAACCGCAGCAACCAATACCGCTGAAGTCATCGTTGAAGCCGATATGTTCGGCATTCAGACCCACGGCCTGGAATGCCTGGGCGGTTATATCCGCGCCATGCGTGAGGGCAGGCTCGACGCCGCCGCCAAGCCGGAAATCGTGAAGGAATCCCCGGTTTATGCGCTGGTGGACGGCCACAATTCCCTGGGCCATGCCACTGCAGTGTATGCCATGGATCTGGCCATCCAGAAGGCCAAGCAGAGCGGCGTGGGCGTGGTCGTGGTGCGCCATGGCGCCCATTACGGCTTCGCAGGCTATTATCCCCTGATGGCCATCAAGGAAAAGATGATGGGCTTCACCACCTCCAATACCACGCCCTGCATGGTGCCCACCGGCGCGCTGCAGGTGATGATCGGCTCCAACCCCATCAGCGCGGGCTTCCCCGCCGATCCCTATCCCTTCCTGCTGGATATCTCCACCTGCGCAGTGGCCGGCGGCAAGATCGATCTGTATGCCAAGCTGGGCAAGGATTTGGATCCCTCCTGGACCCTGGGCAAGGACGGCAAGCCCGGCGTGGACGGCGACAAGGTGCTCAGCGATATGCACGACGGCTGGGGCGGCATCCAGCCCATGGGCGGACATAAGGGCTATGGCTTTGGCCTGCTGATGGAAATCCTCACGGGCGTGATCGCCGGCGGTAAAAACAGCGACCAGCTGAAGGGCGGCCAGCCGGAGGGCGACCAGTTTTCCCATATGTTCTTTGCCATGGATTACGGCGTATTCGGCGATCGTGAGGAAATCGAACGCTCGCTGTCGGATTATCTGCAGCGTATCCGTGATGCAAAGCGCCTGGATCCCAATGTTTCCATCATCACGCCCGGCGAACGCGAATTTATCAACCGTGCCGAGCGCGAGGAAAACGGCATCCTGCTGCTGGAATCCACCCGCGACCGCCTGGCAGAGCTTGCCGCTGCCGCCGGTATTGATGCATCCGCCTATCTGGGTGAATAAGATCAAAATTACACATGGTAATATGCGCTTTAGCGGCCTGATTCTCCTCTGCGGGGACAAGCCGCTAAGGCAGTTTAAGGATGTGACCGAATGATACAGATACGCCTGCTGGGTACGCCGAGCGTACAAGTGAACGGAGAACCGATACTCTTCCATTATAAAAAGGTGGAAGGGCTATTGTATTACCTGTGCTGTGCCAAATGCATCACCAGGGACGATGCGGTGAACCTGCTGTGGGGATCCATTGATGAAAAAAGCGGGCGCAGAAGCCTTCGCGACGCCATCTATTGGCTGCGCAAAAGCCTGGGCGATGATTTTTTGCGCATCACAGGCTATTCCAAAATTGAATTGAATCCCGATGTGCTTGATCAGGTCGAAATCGATCTGGACGGGCTGGATGATGAAAATTACCTGGAAAAATATACCGGTGATTTTCTCGATAATTTCTATATCAAAAAATGCCTTGAATTTGAACACTGGCAGGAGCGCGTGCGCAGTGAATTGAAGGCCGGGTATATCCGGGTGCTGCGCAATCGAATGGACAATGCCGATGACCTGAACGGGTATCAATTGGCTCATTATGCCCATGAGCTGGTGGAATATGATAAATATAATGAAGAAACATATCGATTCCTGATGCAGGTTTACGCCCGTAAGGGCAGGCATAAAGCCGCCGTCAGCCTCTACCGCCAATTGGAAAAGATGCTGGCTGATGACCTGGGGGAACAACCCAGCAAGGAAACCGAAATTGTATTTGAATATGTGCAGAAGCTGAGCAAAATCCAGTGGCGCGGCGAAATGGCCATGGATTATCAAACCGAGGACCGCACCCAGCTGCTGTACAAGATGCTGGAAATCATCGATGAATTCAAACACGGAGCAGCATCCTCCGTTCTGTTTTGCGGTGATGTGGGTTCCGGCAAGACAAACCTGCTGCAGTGCATCCGCCAGTTCATCGAAAATGAAAAGAATATACTGGTGCTGGAACACAATTGCTTCAAATCGGAAATGGATATCAGTCTGCTGGCCTGGCAGGATATGCTGGTGCAGCTGAAGCGGTCCCGGTCGATGCGCACGCGCCAGGGCGGCAAAAATCCCGCATACCGCAATGAAGGCCCCGAAAAACAGCTGCGCGAAATCATGAACGAATTCCGCAGCGCCATCCAGCAGGGCAAAATCATCCTGTTCATCGATGATATCCATTGGATGGATTCCTCCAGCCGGACCCTGCTCAGCTCCATCCTGCTCCAGCTGGAACGGGAACACATCATGCTGCTGGCTTCCGTCAGTTCGGAATTTGAGGATGAAATCACGGCCTTCTTCGCGCCGCTGATCGAGCGCAGGATGATGACCGTCAAGCCCATGGTGCCCCTCTCCCGGCATGAGGAGGAGCGCATCATTCGCAAAGCACTGCCCAACCGGTATGCCGACCGGGAATTGGTTGAAGGCATACTGGCGCAGTCGGAAGGCAATCCCCTTTTCCTGATGGAGACGATTGAAACCGTGCGCAGCGGCAATCCCATCGATCAATTGACCGACCGCATGTCCAGCGTTCTTTCCAATATCTATCATTCCCTCAACCCGGAAGAACAGGAATTTTTGAACGCGCTGACGCTGTTTGATTCCTGCGCCGGACTGGACAAGATCAAGATATGCGTTGTCAGGGATGAAATGGAATTGTACATGATTGCACGCAAATTGCTGTCCAAGAAGCTGATCTACGAAGTCCAGCAGGACAACCGCATCGAATACGCCTTCGTGCGCCGCAGTTTCTGCAATTATGTGTACGGTATCCTGCCCGCCGGCGAAAAGGTGGCCAAGCATTACCGCATTGCCAGCTATTATGAGGATCTGTACCGGAACGGAAAACAGAAGGAATGCATTTCTAAGGTCATCCACCACTTCAAGCAGTGCGGCAATCTGCAAAATACGTATAAATATCAATTGCTGTACCTGCATGATATCTGCACCCTGTATTTTGAAACCTATCCGCGCTTCCTGGGCGGGCTTTCTATCCCCACGGGCGACCGCAGCAATGATTATTACCAGAAAAATATCGATCAGCTGGTGCGCACCGTGAACCAAATGCATGGGAACGACCGGGAAACCCTGGAACTGAAATTGCTGCTGGCCTTCGTCCAGGGCAGGTTCGAACTGCACCATGGGCATTTCCTTACCGGCGAAGAACACATGCGCCAGGCACTGGATTACGCCCGGACGCTGCGGGAGACGGACAGCTATGCCCATATCCTGCGCGTGTTGATCATGTATTGCGCGGAAAGCTTCAACCTGGAAATGATGCATGTGTATGTGGATGAGTTTGCAGCCCTGGCCGACGGCGGCGATAAGGATATCCACGGCTATGCGCTGTTTTTGAAGGGCTTCTATTATTCACAGGAAAAGAAATACGAAGAAGCGCTGAAATTGCTGAAAAATGCGCTGGAATATGAAAAAATAGGCCATGACGCAGATGGTTACTACGCCATGGACCTGGCCAATAATTATAGCTTCATCGGCGATTGCTATTTCAATATGCAGCAGTACGAAATCGCGCTGCGCCATTATCGCCATGCAGTCAATCTCAGCAAGCGCAATTGCCTGCTGAACTGCTATCCCATTTATCATACCAAGGTGGGCCGCTGTCTCTATTTCCTGGGCGATATCCATGCCGCGGAACAGGAACTCACCCGTGCGCTGGAATTGTTCCGGCAGACGGGCGAGCGGTGGTGGCTGGATGTGACCGAAGCCTATGTGGCCCGTGTGCATCTGAAAAAGGGCGATCTGCCCGAGGCCCGCAGGCATCTGGCACGGGCGTCCGAACTGGTGAAGGGCGATCTCCATCCCGATGTGCTGCGCCTGATCAGCAATGTCTCCGCTGAGATCGAAGGCGCGCTCGCGGCCGATTGATTTTTCCCGGTCAGACCGGTTCGGCACAGGAACAGATGACCGTCGCCGGCCGGTCCGCACACAGGATGCATGCCTCGCCGCCGGTGCACAGGCCTTCGCCGGGCTGAACCGGATGGGATTCAGAACCGAATATGATGCTGCAGCTGCCGTCAACGCAATAGAACAGACGGCAGCTGCTTTTCTGTGCCGGAATTTCCAGCGGCACGCCCTTTTGCAGCTGCAGCGCCTCCATGTCGCCCCGGCATTGGCCCTTGCGCATCATCAGGTTGAAATCCTGCGCCCGGCCATGAGATTCGGTGCGCCATCCGCCGTCAAAGCTGTGTGCAGACAGGGGAGGGAGATGCACTTCGGGGCCGTCGTTGTGGACCAGGGTCAGCGCGCCGTCGATGGGCATGATGATCCGCATGTAATCCGGCAGGCTGGTGAAGGTGGAATGGTCAAGGTCCACCATCGCCGTGCTGATGCGGAACAGAAAATCGCGGCCGGCATAGCTGCTGCCCTCCGGACCGATGGCCAGTTCATAGGTTTTGCCGCCCTGCCATACGGAACAGGGGGCGGTTTGGATGGATATGGCGTGGATGTTCGTATTCATGATGGTTCCTCCGGCAGATAATCCGTTTCAAACAGGGGCAGAAAGCGCTTCAGGCAGCCCGAAACATAATTGCCCGGATGCCACACCAGGCAGGGATAGGAGCCCACCGAAAAATCCCGGATGGGCTTGGCATATACGTTCGGGTTTTGCAGCGTATCGGCAATGGACCGCGGCTGAAAGCTCAGCCCGATGCCCGCCTGCACCAGCTGCATCACCATCGGACTGTCGTAGCATTGGCAGATGATGTTCAAATCAAAGCCGTTCTTCTGGCAAAAATCCACCAGGCTGTGGTTGTATCCCCATGCGTCGTCCGACCGCAGCATGCACATGGGTATGCCGCGCAGCCGCTCCACGGGGATTTCGTCCATGTCGGGCGCAGGATCCAATTCCCGGCTGGTGATGATCTCCAGGGGATCCTCCCGCAGAATTTTCACGTTGAATTCGGACAGATCATTGCCGCCCATGCGCAGCAGGAGCAGATGCAGCTTGTGCTGGCGCAGGTCCACCAGCAGGTCATCCGGCGATCCGGTGCGCACATATATATGAATGTCCGGAAACAACCGGCGGAAAATGCGCAGCTTCCGGTTCAGCAGCGGCATGTTGGAATACAGCGCGCCAATGTTGATCTGCCCGCGCATGCCGTTTTCTGTGCCCCGGATTTCATCCTTCAGCCGGCGTATGTCGCTGAATAAATCCTGACTCTGGTGAAAAAGCCGCTCCCCTGCTTCCGTCAGCGTGATGCCCCGGTTCGTGCGCAGAAACAATTGCACCCCCAGCTCGTCCTCCAGCAGGGATATCTGCCTGGACAGCGCCGGCTGGGCCACGTACAATTGCCGCGCCGCCAGCGAAATGTTTTCCGCCTGCGCCACCGCGCAAAAATATTCCAGCTGCTTCAGTGTCATGTGTCGCTCCTGATATAATATTTTGGCATGGATGGGATGTTGAATTGATATTTTTCATTATACCACCGCTGTGTTAAAATTCAAACAGAAACATAATACAGGCGGTTTCAAAACGAATAAAAATGGGAAAGCGAGGATGAAAAATGAATTACAATATCGATGTAAATGAAGCGATGACGATCAAGCTGGATTATGCGCTTCCGGAGTATCCGGACTTTGCCGAGGGCGTGCGGCGTGCACCGAAGCGTGAGGCAAAGCTGAGCCGCGCCGATAAGGAACTGGCGGTGAAAAATGCGCTGCGCTATATCCATCCCGACCATCATCAGCAGATGGCAAAGGAATTTGCCGAGGAACTGGAAACCTACGGCCGCATCTATGGCTATCGTTTCCGTCCCGCCGGCAAGCTGTGGGGCAGGCCCATTGACGAATACAAGGGCAATTGCATCGAAGGCAAGGCCATGCAGGTCATGATCGATAACAACCTGGACTTTGAAGTGGCCCTCTATCCCTATGAACTGGTCACTTACGGCGAAACCGGCCAGGTGTGCCAGAACTGGATGCAGTATCGCCTGATCAAGAAATATCTGGAACAGCTGACCGATGAACAAACCCTGGTGATGATGAGCGGCCATCCCCTCGGCCTGTTCCGTTCCCATAAACTGGCGCCCAGGGTGATCACCACCAATTCGCTGATGGTGGGCATGTTTGATGATAACGACAATTTCAACCGCGCGGCAGCCATCGGCGTGGCCAATTACGGCCAGATGACCGCTGGCGGATGGATGTATATCGGTCCCCAGGGCATTGTCCACGGCACGTTCAATACCCTGCTGAACGCGGGCAGGCTGAAGCTGGGTATCGCCGATGACGGTAATCTGCAGGGCAAGCTGTTTGTGTCCGCAGGCTTGGGCGGCATGAGCGGCGCACAGGGCAAGGCAGCGGAAATCGCAGGCGCAGTATCCATCATCGCAGAGGTGGATATCTCCCGCATCATGACCCGCTATACCCAGGGATGGGTATCCTGCATTGCGGAAAGCTGCGAAGAGGCCGTGAAGATCGCAAAGGAAAAACAGGCCGAAGGCGCGGCATATGCCATCGCTTACCACGGCAACATCGTGGATCTGCTGGAATACCTGCTGGAAAACGATGTGCATGTGGATCTGCTCAGCGACCAGACCTCCTGCCATGTGCCCTATGACGGCGGTTACTGTCCCCAGGGGATCAGCTTTGAGGAACGCACCCGAATGCTGGGCGAAGACAAGGAAGCCTTCCGCGCGCTGGTGAACAAAACCCTGCAGCGCCACTATGAGCTGATCTGCAAGCTGGACCGGAAGGGCACCTATTTCTTCGATTACGGCAACAGCTTCCTGAAGGCCGTGTACGATACCGGCGTGAAATCCATCTGCAAAAACGGCGAAAACGATCTGGACGGCTTCATCTTCCCCAGCTATGTGGAGGATATCCTCGGCCCCAGGCTGTTTGACTATGGCTACGGCCCCTTCCGCTGGTGCTGCCTCAGCCGCAAGAGCGAGGATCTGCACAAGACGGATATGGCCGCCATGGAAATCATCGATCCCACCCGCAGATACCAGGACCATGACAACTGGGTGTGGGTGCGCGATGCGGAAAAGAACAAAATGGTGGTGGGCACCCAGTGCCGCATCCTGTATCAGGACGCCCTGGGCCGCATGAATATCGCCCTGAAATTCAATGAAATGGTGCGCAACGGTGAAATCGGACCGGTCATGCTGGGCCGCGATCACCATGATACCGGTGGAACCGATTCCCCCTTCCGCGAGACCAGTAACATCAAGGACGGCTCCAACATCATGGCCGATATGGCTACCCAGTGCTATGCAGGCAACTGCGCCCGCGGCATGAGCCTGGTGGCATTGCACAACGGCGGCGGCGTGGGCATCGGCAAATCCATCAACGGCGGCTTCGGCATGGTGCTGGACGGCAGCGAACGGGTGGATACCATCCTGCGCATGGCCATGCCCTGGGATACCATGGTGGGTGTTTCCAGACGCAGCTGGGCGCGCAACGAAAATGCCATCACCACCGCCATCGAATACAACAAAATCTATTCCGATACCGATCACATCACCCTGCCCTTCGTGGCGGACGACGCCCTGGTCAGGGATGCGCTGGACAATTGTACCAAATAAACCGCAGTGCCGAAAGGATGGATTGCTATGAAGCGTATTATGGAATGTGTTCCCAATTACAGCGAAGGGCGCGACTTGGCAAAGGTTGAAAAAATTCTGGATTGCTTCCGCGGCCGCGAGGGCGTGAAATTGCTGGATTACAGCTCCGATAAGAGCCACAACCGCAGCGTGGTGACCATCGTGGGCGAACCGGAAGCGCTGCGCGATGCAGTGGTGGATTCCATCGGTACGGCGATCGAACTGATCGACCTGAACCATCACGAAGGCCAGCATCCCCGCATGGGCTGTGTGGATGTGATCCCCTTTATCCCGATCCGCAACTGCAGCGTGGAGGACGCGGACAATATCGCCAAACAGGTGGCCCGCATCGCATCGGAAAAATTCGGCTTCCCCTTCTTCCTCTATGAACAATCCGCATCCGCACCCCATCGCCAGAATCTGGCCCAGGTGCGCAAGGGTCAGTTCGAAGGCATGGCCGAAAAGATGCAGCATCCCGATTGGAAGCCCGATTTCGGCCCCGATCATCCCCATCCTACCGGCGGCGTGGCAGCCATCGGCGCACGCCCGGCCCTGATTGCCTATAATGTGAATCTGGATACGCCCAATCTGGAAATCGCCGATAAAATTGCCAAGCGCATACGCTATATCGGCGGCGGACTGCGCTATTGCAAGGCGCTGGGCGTGATGCTGGATGAACGCAATATAGCCCAGGTTTCCATCAATATGACCGATTTCAACAAAACCAGCGTCTATTCCATCGTGGAAATGGTGCGCATGGAGGCCCGGCGCTACGGCGTGAACGTGATCGGCACGGAGGTCGTCGGCCTGATCCCCATGAAGGCGCTGATCGATTGCGCGGAATATTATCTGCAGATCGAAAATTTCTCCATCGACCAGGTGCTGGAAAGCCGCCTGTAAACCATCGGGAGGAACAGATATGGATATGAAATACATGAGTGTTGAAGATCTGGCCGCGCTGACCGCTTCCAATGCGCCTGCACCCGGCGGCGGATCCATTTCAGCCATGGCGGGAGCCTTCGGCGCAGCACTGGCGTCCATGGTGGCCAACCTGACTGTGGGAAGGGAAAAATTCGCCGGCGTTGAGGCTGAAATGCACGATGTGATCGAAAAAACGGGCGTCATTTATCGGGAAATGCTGGATGATATGCAGCGCGATACTTCCGCATTCGATCTGGTGATGGCCGCCATGAAAATGCCCAAGAACACCGATGCGGAAAAACAGGCCCGCAGCGAAAAAATGCAGCAGGGCTATAAGGCCGCCATCGATGTGCCCTTCACCGTGGCCCAAAAAGCGGCGTCCATCCTGCCCCTGGTGAAGA
>JABLTK010128920.1_pt1 | contig 23328 bp, 28 predicted proteins | sample 7160131 | NCBI WGS metagenome assembly JABLTK01 (sample SAMN14651221, study PRJNA627086) | human gut metagenome | isolation source: feces | host: Homo sapiens
AATTATGCTTCTGTAGCAATTTCGCTGAGGAACTAATTCTCTGCAGGCAGAATAATCTCATTGATTCCTGCTCTTCTTGCAGCCATCACCTTCTCTTTGATTCCTCCAACAGGAAGCACTTTACCATTCAGACTAATCTCTCCCGTCATTGCTAGACCTTGCTTAATAGGACGATTTAGAGCTGTTGAGAGTAGAGCAGTTGTGATTGCACAACCAGCACTAGGCCCATCTTTAGGAGTTGCTCCCTCTGGAAGATGCATATGAAGATCCGATGTTTCCAGAATATTGAACACAGTTTCCTTAGTTGGAGTACTCATTGAATATGCTTTCATTGCATTGAAACTTGTTATCAACGAATCGTAGAGAGGTTGGCTGAATGAGAGACGTTGCATCCATCGTCGAGCATTAATGTAAGCAATCTGAATACTCTCCTTCATCACATCTCCAAGTTGCCCTGTCATTGTCAAGTGACCAACTGATACAGACCCTCCTCCAGTTTGCTCCTTTTGCTCTTTCACTCCATTCCCGTCTTCAGCATGTGCTTCTGTAGACGGAGTACTTGCTACACTCACAGAAGATGATGATGTGAGGGATGTATCTGGTGTCACCGGGGTTACACCAGTAGGGAGGAAATGTGAGATTGTAGTATCCAAAGGATGAGGTTTAATCGTCTGACACTCAATATACAATGTAGCTCCTCCCATTGATGTCCAAGCTAAACCCATAACTACACCAGCAGGAGTTTCATCATACAATCGATCTGAGAGAAAGATTCGTTTTCCCACGTATTGTTCTAAATCTTCTTCACGGATGGTAAAATCTGTTTCAGCAATCTCCTCTGGACTCATTTTTGCTATTCTCATGGCCACCTTTCGATAAATCTTCTCTATGTACTTCTGTCTCTTATCTCTCTTCCTCAACACTTACTTCCAGGTTCCTTACACCAGCTTCACGACAGTACCAACGGATCAAAGAGGACAAAGCCTCATCTGTAATCTGAAGACTCTTTGGAGTGGTAATTTTGTCTCTAATCATCATTGTTCCTCTCCATCCTCACTTCTCCAACCCTGTAGCAATTCGAGCCTTCTTCTCAAGGTAATTCTTACTGATTTCAAGCTTCTCTTTGTAATCATATCCGCTGATACGAATCACTTCCATTCGATCTACTAAAGGTTGTGGGATTGAACTCAAATCATTTGCTGTACAGACAAATAGGGCTTTACTAAAGTCCACAGGTACGTCCAAATAATTGTCAACAAAAGCAGTATTCTGATTTGGATCCAGTACTTCCAATAAAGCACTTGCTGGATCTCCCTATACTATACAACTATCATGGGTCCTACTTGATGTGAAGCAGAAATCTTGTCAACTTCATCAATTAAAATCAACGGATTATTCACTTTTGTGGTCTTCAAACAATGAATCAGTTTACCAGGCATCGACCCCAGATACGTCCGACGATGACCTTTGATTTGAGATACATCATTTGCCCCTCCCACGGAAAATTGATAGTATTCGCGACCCAGAGCTCGAGCAATACTCTTAGCCACACTTGTCTTTCCGGTACCTGGTGGTCCCACAAAACACAGCACTTTTCCTGGAATATTCCCTTGGAGCTTTCCAACTGCGATGAATTCAAGAATACGATCCTTCACATCCTGAAAGTGAGTTTCCCCATCAATCACCAACCTTCAATCCATAGTGATCCTCATTCAACACTTTCTCAGCATAAACCAGATTCATTTGGTCAGGTCCCAACACATTCCATGGGATACCCGTAATCCAATCAATGTAATTACGAATGATACTGAACTCAGCACTCTGGATATCAGTATAAGAAAGACGAGTTAATTCTTCCTTCACCGCCTATAATTCATTCATTCTCACTTCTTCTACTGTGATTGCTGCTTCTGAGACTTTTCGATTCTTCATATCTTCTAGTTTCGCATTGATCTTATCAATATACGATTGCTTTGGATCCTTATCTCCTCCCAACTGTTGCTGGATTACCTTCATTTGTTCCTTCAGAATAAACTTCCGCTCTGTCTCCTTTGTATTTGCTTCCACCTTCTTCTTCAATTCCTGTTGGATTCGAATCGTTTGTAATTCTTGGCTGAAGAGTTTTATGGCTACTTCAAAGCGTTCAGGATATGAGCGTGATTCCAACAGCTTCTGCTGGAGCTCTCGATGTTCCATAGTAAGACCTCCAGCAAAATCAGCAAAGTACAGCGGATTATCTGTCTCACGACGCTGCATGAACAGTGTGAGATACTCATTGAGAATGGGATTGGCGGCTGCGATAAGTTGCGTGTAACTGAAAATTTCATTTGCGTAGGCATTCATAGTAACCTCATCTAAGTCATTTACAGGAGGAGGAATGCGATCAGCTTTAATAAGGGTTGGAGGACCCAACTGAACGCAATCCTTGATACTGATACGACTGCGACCAAGAAGAATAACTGAAGCGTTCGTTCCTATCATACGAATGTCCTGCAATTCAGCACACCTAAAAATCAGGTCATCAATTCATTTTTACGTTCCAACAGAATAAACATCACTAAGACTACGAATCACATCAGGGTTATCGGCTAGATCATTGGAAGACTTTTCCTTTCTTAAGAAAAGTCCCACATATCGATCCGATGAAGCTTGAACCTCACGTAGCTTTTGAATTGTGGCTCGATCTGAGATTGTTAGGTTCTGCATAAACCCTGGAAGCAAAGGACGAACAGGAAGAGGAATTGCAGGAATAACCATTTCACTGTGGAGTCGTACGGGACGAGGAGTCATAAACTCCTGGAAGGTCTTGTAAGGATCGCGTCCGATCTTCTGGATAGGTCCAAAATCCGTAATATCATCGATTACACTCCTTGCAGGGTCATTCCGAAGTAACGAATCGCTATACTTCTCCAAGTCTTCAGATAGCTTCTTATCACTGAACGAATTCGTTCCGGCACTATCCTTCGTGGGTTTAATTTGGTCTTTAGTTCCGAAAGAAGGCACTTCCGGCTTCTTCTTCTCCTTGTCATCTTTCTTTTTATCCTCTTTCTGTCCCTTGTCCTCTTCATTCGATTTCCGACTCCACCAGAAGTACCGTCTGAAGACAGAAGCGGATGCTAGATTTGTCAGCACAGATCGACTTGCAAGCTGTGGAGAAACAAACCTGCTGGCGATTCCGACTCGACAAAGTGACATAGACAGTCTAAATGACGAAATTGAAAGGACAAGTAATCAAATCTGAGAAATGGAACTCCATATATTCTATAGATTTCCTATTCCATAAGGGGGCGTTTCCAAACAAACAATTACCAAATGAATGAAACATGAAAAACACTCATTCGTCCAAAAAAGTTAATCGTTTTACAATTTCCTTATTCTCTGCTGAAATGGTCTTTGGGAAACGAATATGGAATCGAAACACCAAGTCACCAAACTCATTATCACTCTTAGGAATTGGCATTCCAAGTCCATGATAACGTTGTTCTGATTCAGGTGTAATTACTGCTGGAATTAGTACATTCATATAACGCCCATTTATATGTTGATATTCAAAACGTAATCCACAAAGAGCTTCGCGAAGAGAAATGTCCTTAACAACCACTAAATCGTCTCCTTCTCGTTTATACACTTTGTGAGGCTTTTCTTGTAATGTAAAAACAATATCAGCTGGAATGTGTCCAGGAATCTCATCACCTAATCTACTTCTCATTATTCCAATTCATACTCACTTCTTGAAAGTCACCTTACTCCCTGCTTTCTTCCCAGGCTGGACTTCAAACTCAACGATCTTCTCCATTGTGGATGGTCCCTGAGGTGTTATTACTTTCCTCACAACCTTCATGCGCTTTGTAACTCCAGTATATCTTCAAATCATCAATCTTCCTCATTCGTACAAATCTTCCAGAGAACAGAAATAGTTACGAATAATTGGAGGATCTATAATCACCTCAGCTGGCTCTTCTTCCTGTGTCTGAGAAGAAGATGAGTGTTGTGGAGGATAGGCATCCTCTTGCGAATTCCTTTGGCTTGAGGTGAGAGAAGGGTTGTCAAAGAAAGAAAACCCATCTCCCATAGACGCAGCCTGGCGGAAATCTTGAGTTCCGAAGAACTTTCTAAAGATGTCGTAAGGATCCGTGTGAGAAACATGATGTGTTCCATGCGGACGAGTGTGACCAGACTGTTTCTTGTCCATAGAAGGAGGAGCTTGAGGCTTGGTAGTACGTAAGGGAACTGATGGTGAAGGGGATGTTCGTCTAGTTCCTGAATCCTGCGTTCCACACCCCATAGAATCGGAAGAATAAGGATGAGAAAAGTATTCCGAGTAGTCAGACGAATACACCTTCTCAGAAGCCGATCTACGTTCTGAATATGTAGTATCACAATCTCGTTGTGGAATCGTTGGATTACGCTTTGGTGGCGGTTGTGGTGCTGCCATTCCTGGTGGTTGAGGAGCTTTCGATGTTGGTGGTGGTGGAGCGGCTGCAGAAGGTGGAGGAGGATGATATGAACCCGAAAAAGACTGATCTGTAGAATGGTCATCGGAATCATAGGAAGATTCATCAAAGAAATCATCATCCTCTGGAGGGACATCTCCATACAACCCTTCTTCTCCCTCTTCGTCATAGATCTGCCGACGTCGAGGATCGCTCAAAATCTTCATATCACTTGACTATAATACATAATACATCATAGGCAACATTAATCTCTTTGAACATCCTTTCAGCTTCCTCTCGATTGTCAGTATTCTTGTCAGGATGCCACCTCAAGGCAAGCTTTCTGTACCTAGATATTAGAAATCTGATACAAATGTACGCTCTCTTCAATTCCTCTGGAGTGGCATCCGATCTTACATTTAACACTTCATAATAGCTAATTGACATGATGGGATCTATCCACTTCAGAAAATGAGAAGAAATAGAGATTCATAGCTAGTTAATACAAGACGGCGTTTCGGTTTCATTTTGAATAAACAAATCAAAAGAACACTCAGTAATTACTCTTATTCGAATCTTCCAGTCTCTTATTTGACTTTTGATAATATGGACTACCTTTCAACAATAAAGCACATACATACCTAGAGTGATGAATCTTATATCCAAAAATCCTTGGTTCATACGACTGAGAAGGAGACGAAAGATAATCCGGCGTACCAACTCATCTGATTGGTTTGTCCTATTCGGCTTCATTCCTTCACAATCACATTACTCTTTCTCTAGGCAGTGATGTATAACCCACAGTATCAGGGGAATCCCCTTGTCCTATCAAGGGATTATTCGCAGCCTCAGTCCTCTCTAGGAGAAGGGATGTCAAATACCGATAAGAAGGCATCCCATTATTGTGAATATCCAAACCTTTCGGGTCAAGTATCAGCTTCCGCAACTTATGGGGTGATGCCAGAAGCTCTGAATGATTATCGGGTACCACCTTATTATGCTGCTTCTTTTCCTTATGGATATGTTTATGACAACCGTCTAGTATATATGCAAACGCCGCAGGGGTATAATATTCAGACTTCTCAGGACAATCTAAATAAGAATAAACGACCAGTGGGTATGACCAATCAATACTATGATCCAAAGTCTGTGCAGGGTGAAGATATGAATATGACTCATTTGCAATATGTTCCTCAGTATACAAATGGGCAGTCATCAATTGCAGGTTATCCAACTATGATTACAGCTCCTCAGTACCAATTGAATCAAATGATGCAACAAGGAATGATGTTCTCATATGCGCAGCCATCTCCCTCGTTGAAACGTGATATTCCTACTCAAAATCTATATTCCATAAATGATAAATCAAGCAAGAAACAAGCAGTTCAACAACCTCAACAACGTGTTCAGCGAGTATCTCATTATGGTGTTATGGGTCAGCCAATGACCACTCCGATCATGCAAGTGCAAGGGAAGCCAGTTTCTATGGACTATTCTCGGATCGCCACTTCGAAGTACATGGCTCAACCTTCTCGGTCTCAAGTCACTCCACAGCCTCCATCAGTGAAACAAGAGGTGAATAATCTTCGAGGTACCTTTAAAATAGCTGGATCATGCTTAGATAAAGCAACAGTAACTGATATGGAACGAACTGTAGCCACTATTCTCTGTGGAATGAAAGGAACCACTCCATTGCCTACTCAGTCACCTGCTCAGGGATCTACTCCAGTGCCTTCTCAACCTTTAGTTCAAATGCCGATGCAGCAATCTGTGCAGCAGTCCGTCCAACTCCCTACTCAGATGTCAATGCAACAGCCTATTCAGCAACTTCCTCAGTCCCAACCTCCCCAGCCTTCTAATCCTTCTCCTGCTCCTCAAGCCACATCTCCTGAGGTGGTACCACCTGCTTTTACCCAGGTTCTCAATTCTGTTGTTCCTAGCGCTCTTTCCACTCCCTCTGTCAAATCGGAAGGAATTCCTCCCATTCCGTCTCCTCCACAGACACTCTTGCCACCTACCATGAATCCAATGTCCTACACCTCAGAAGCGAGCGGGAAGGAGGTGGAGAAATCTGAAGAGACACATGACTCTAGCATATCGATCATTCCTCCATTGGATCCTGAGCAACTCCTGTTCTGTCGAATGCCCGTTGCTTGTAGACCTGCTGTTTCTAAATCATCCACTGCTCCTGCAGAGATTCCATCAGTCTTACCTACAGCTGAATCGGGTTCTGTGGCTGTCTCTGAAGGAACTCAACTACAACAAGCGTCCATACCTTCCTCACTACCTCAGTCAGCTTCTGAACAGTCTACATCGACACAAGAGCCATCTTCACAACAATCTTCATCACAACTACCGACTCAGCCTACTCTATCTGAAGGCGTAGATCAATCACAGAAGAAGAGTGGAGAGGAAGAGAGGGTTCCTTTGGTACCTACACAGGAGAATGAGGAAGAAACAGTTCCTCTGGTGCACGTTCCGACGGATCAGAAGCAAGATGATACAGATGGTGTCCCTCTTACTCACGTAGATGTGCTTAAAAAGCCTGAAGAGAATGAAGTAAGGCAAGACGTTCCCAAGTAGCATTCCTTTTGTTCTTCTATTGAACTTGTCAGACTATCATGTAGAATCATGTTTTTGTTGAAAACAACTTGCCACCAAGAAGATGGATCTCCCACCATTATTTGTTTCTCGAAGAGATAACGCTGATTCTTTTATGATGGATGACTCATCTTTCAGTGAATCTGAAACCTGTTCAGAAGGGGAAGATGACATCATTCTTGGTGGAATAAGTAAAGAACAACGAGTAAGGTTTTGTTGATTTGGGACGGTTTTTTACGTGGTTTGAAAGCCTTTCTGACCTGTATCGTAGCTTCTTGTAATCAAACGACTTGAGGAGTACCAACAACAATTTCGCTCCTTCAACAAGAACCAAGAGGGTCAAAAGGTCTCCTTTTATGGGTTCTTTTCACTTCTAGGTCCGAGATGTTCTAAATCGAATCAAGGACATTGACGAGAAAACTGCCAAGCTCGCAATTGAGTCTTGTCGGAACAATGAAGTACAAACAAAACAGTAAGTCTCAGTTCTAGCTTCTTGCCATTAAGCGTTTGATGGACGATCCCGACTATAAGGACACTGTAACTAAAATGGCACATAACGAGATTGAAGTGGATATGGATGCCATTCTCGTATATAATGGATGTAAGAGTGAGGTGTAGTATCGTGATAGAATTCAGGAGCTGCGAGAGGCCCTTCGGGATGATGGAGAATCGGATCGGGATAATGATGATGAGGGAGATGATTGGGATCAATGTGGTCGATACTATTCTCGGAATGATGATGATGATGAAAGTGATCACTCCCACTCGAGTAGGAAACGTCATCATGAGGATGATAAGAGTGATCGCAAACATCCTCGACTGAATCTGGATGATGCTCTTATTATGGTACGTAAACAAATCATGTATCATTTGTAGTTGGCATCCCTACAAAATAAGGAAGAAAGTTCACAGTCCAGTGATACAACAGGAAAGAAGTCAGACGAAAGTAACACAGAATCTGACACACTAGAAATTCCAGTAGCTGGAAAAGCAGCTACAAAAGTTTCACTTCAGAGTGGGTCCTGAGTACATGATTCAGAGGTAGAGGAAGCTGACCTTTTCAGAGCGCTGTCGGGATCGGAAGCCAATAAAATTCCTGCAGCGACACTTCGTCAACTTGGCTGGAGTGAAGCCCGAATCAAGGCCTTCAGGAACAGAGAGAAGAACCCCAATCAGTACTACTATCGCTTCAATGATCCTGGTGAGCCTCAAGAAACAGGAAAGTGGAGTCCTAAAGATAAAGCTTTGTTCTTGAAATTAGTAGCAAAAGGAGTAGATTATCAAGTGAGTGAGAAATGGGAGAGTGAAACCTAGTGGGGTATTTTCTCCATGAATATTCCTGGTCGTGTGGGCTATCAGTGCAGCAACTATTATCGCCAACTGATCAAAGAAGGAGTGATTCATGATGACAATTATGTGTTTGATAACTCAGGCAAGTTGGTTTTTAAGTTCCGCGATAGTGAAGGACACAGTACTCTGGCTCATACCAAGAAGAAGAATGTGGAAGTGAATACTAAATCAAAGAAGAAATCGCGTTCTTTGAAATCCGGGCAACTCGAAACAGAGATTGAGACTGTTGAAGAGGTCCCACTTCTTCCAGTACAAAAGAGAGGAAAGAGTAATGACTAGGATTATATTGATCCAATGACTATGATGCCTGTTGTGAAACCTACTATTAGTCCATATGGTCATGTTTTGGGATATGACTCTTGGATCAAAGTATTGAATCGGGATCCACGAAATACTTGCCCATTTACGAAGAAGGTGAGAGTAGAAGACCAGACTTATGCGTAGCGTTTAACTCGAAGATCACTCGTGAAGCTAACTCCTGACAATATTGATGAATATCGTGACAAGATCATTAGTGTAACTGGATTTGAGATGGATTTGCATGATTTCACTGTTTTCAATCAAACACATTCCCAAACTAAAAGAATAACTACAGAGAAGAAAATCGAGTCCATCACGCTTGCATCATACCATCAGCAGGACCATCACTATCCACAGATTCATCTTTACTCTCAGCTGGATTGTTCACTTCCTCATCTTCCATTCCTTCTCTTGAGTATCTATTTATCATCTCCCTACTAAATACTCACAATGTTTCTAGAATGAATTCATCCACATCTGTACGCTGCGGAATCTGAGTGAGTAGATCTTCGATGGTAAGTAACTTACGGTAATAGAAATTCCGTTCCTTTGTTAACAGCGCCTCCTATGTATCAATCTCTATTCACTCACATACACGCTGTTGTAAGAGAAATGGAAGGTCCTTCTGATGTCGCTTCAATTCCTCATTTTCCTTCTTAAGAGAACCTAATTGTTATTACGGAAGATCAATGGTACGATTCTCACTCTCCATTGAAGCAATTCGACGATTCAGCTGACTAATAACACCAAGTTCTGACGAAGAGTGATCTAACCATCAGGAAAGCAATCCAAATCCAACCAGATGATCGTAATGGAACATCTTGAGATGGCTGGAAGATTACCTCAGGAAGAGAGACCATAGGAGTCGTTTCGGAGTCAGTAGGTGGAGCTGGATGGTGCGTAGTTCCTACAGACAAAGGGGACAGTCGGCTCGAACGGATGTGGTCATTCGACTTTCTTACCGCTTCTATACATCAGCCTCGATTTAGAAATGGACTTGGAATTCCCTTGGATTCGTTTCTCTGGGCAATCGGATCATAAGGTTCACCTTTATAATGATCGTCAAAATACGCTTTGAGAGTTGCTAAAAAGCTATAACTCTCCTTACAACTTCGTTTAGAGAGAGAAGTAATGTCAACCTCCTAAGTTGTGATTTAGCCAGTCAAGGAACATACAATTGGAATATTCAGTTTGGAAATAACACTCTGAAGTATTCTGTAGTTCTTCTGACAAGAATATGGAGTGGAAGCAGAGAAATCAAGTTGTTTCATAGGTACACATTCTACGGGATCAGAGGAGCAGTTCTATAATTACTAGGATGAATACTGTCAATTATTTGACAAGCAACAGCACCTAAACATCATCCAGTCAAAATGGAAACGGTATACCATTTGAGGCGCTTTCAAGAGTTGGATAGTTGGTTTGAAGGAAATCATTGATCCAATTCAATAATTCGCTTCTAGGAATCGAAGCCTGTCGATACATGTCTGTAGAGAGAACTAAATGTCGACAAGTCACCTCCGCTATAAGCAGATGGTAAGAGAAGAGAATGAATGAAATGACACAATCAGTGATGACAAAAAACCTGATGATTATTTTAGAATTTTCTGTTTTCCAAATCACACTGAATCCTTCTATTTGTAGTGCAGATCAGTCATTCATCATGGATATTGACAAAGAAGATGAACAGATTGATACGAACTTTGGTATGATATCTGTGTATTTGTTGATTCGAAGCACTGTTTATTCAGGTTAACGCCAAAATTGAAAATTCCCAACATTTCAAAGATGTTGTTGATGTGTACCTTTCTAAACATAATATTCCATATACGCGTGATTCCTCAGGTTCGATGATATCATACCGATGTCCATTCGACGATTCTTGTTCGTTCTCCATCAAGGGGGGTGTTTGTCGCTCGAAGGCGATGGATCGGCGTGGTATATTGTTTGTAATTGTGTCAAATATAGGGATTCTATGTATAAGAGAGGTTCAGATCAACCATACCTGCAATTGGCAGAGTGTATCTTTGTTTTGATTATTTCTAACTGCTTAGAAACCGAGAGACAAACGTGTAACATTATATCGGCCTTCTTATAAAAATCGAAGTTAGGTTGGTCTCAACTTCTTATTTGTAGTACAGACACCCAAAGATAATATAGTGACATTGAAAGGAGATGATGTCGTTATCGATGGTTCTCTCTTCTCACATTCCCCATCAACAGAACTGGATTCAGTTTTCGTAGAGAGTCCAGGTGCGATGAAGCGTCAATCTGGAACCTTTGTTCGACAATCTAAACGTCCAATGTACTGTCGTAATGCTTATATGCATTACTTGGTTCGTAAAATGATTTCTTGCAATCCATATGTGAGTCTTCAAGAGATTCTTCATGTTCTGGAGGAGAAGCATGTTGATTGCAAAGAAGTCACTGTAGCGAAGATTCGACTCGATGAACGCTCTCAATTCATCACATCTATGAAAGATATAGTTTCTGCCTTTACAGTAATGCGTAAGGATTGGATCGATGTATCCATGTGTAGGTCAGCAAGTAATGAAAGCATCTCCTGAATCCGAGTTTGTGATAGATACCATTGGTGAATCAAAGAAGACTCTCCTTCGATCTGTATTTGTGTGTCCAGCAGAGTCACTACGACTCTTTCTGTTATCACAACGGTTATTGGCACTTGACTGCTCACAATTGAAAAGTGAGTTTGGAGGAGTCTTATTTCATGCTTCCACAATGGATGGAGGACAGAAGGTCATTCCTCTGGGCTATATGCTTGCTGAAGAAGAATCTCCAGAGAATTGGCGTCTGTTTATATCCCGTTTGCATGATTGTGGGATCCCAACAGATACTGACCCTGAGTGTCAGTTAATTCTTCAACTCTGTAAGACTATTGAGACTATGTTCCCTGAGTTGGAAGCAATTGTTCCAGATCTCGCAGTACGATTATCACCTTGGTATTTGAATGGAAGTGTCCGAAGGAAGAAATCTCTCTCTAAGACTGACTTTGTATCACTTCAGAGTCGATTCTATCGTGTTGTATTCTGTGCAACAGTCCAAGTAACGACGCTACTCAGTCAATTGATGGCAGAGGCTTCAGACCTTGTGAAAGAATTGAACAAGACAGGTCTGTGGTATCGACATGCAATGAAGCGACAACATGTCTACCAAATAGAATCATGTATTCAGCAGATTGATATGGTATATTTGGATCATGAAATGCTTCGTTATGTGATGTTGGATGACGTAGTGAGTGGGTTGTATGTAATGATTGCTCGTTATGCAAAGAAGAGACAAGAAGAGTATGATGGGTACAATTCAGATTCTCTTACTCCCTTCTATCAACAGCTTGTTAATCAGTATCTTGAAGTGTTATCTTCATTCTCAGTCACTTGTATTCGTGATTCATTGTTTCGAGTGACAGAAGGTGAAAAGGATTCTAGTGAGCAAGAAGAAGTAGATTTACAGCAAAAAACGTGTACATGTGGTATGTGGCAAGAGTATCAGTTCCCTTGCATTCATTGTTGGTGTGTGATTCAACATGAGAATTTCTCTCTTAATTCTGTTTCTGGTGAGTTTTTCTCTTGTGGAACTGCTCTTCAATTATCTCCTAATTACGCTCTTCCTTTCTTTACTCACAATATTGATCAACAAGTTAGATACTACATTCGGAGTCAACAGTCTGATGATTTAATGATGATTGAACCTCCATTAACTTGGACTCCAATTAGTATGGATAATGATCAACCTATACCTATTTTATTTGTTTGTTAACAAAGAGAGTATCCAACTTGTTTCCAAACTCGTATAGAATGATCATAAGAACAGGTATAGAGCGTAGTCGTGAGATCTCGTTGACAAGTCATATTACGAATAGTTTTTGAATGACCCTTTAATACTGCCACTTCCTTTCCTGAATACAGAGAGAACACATGAATACAATAATCAGGACAGATCGTCAATACATGGTTTTCTTCTCGATCCACTACAACCACACCATTGTAATATGAATCTGAAAGCATTGATCCATCGTAAATGACTTGAATGTGAGTATTCTTTCCATAACCAAAGATAATCACTCGACCTTTGTCCGTTAGCGCAACCACATAGTCTTCATCATGCATCAGACACAGATCGATAATGCAGAAGGAAACATGTAAATCCCAGTCGTGATTGTTAATACTAACTTCTGTCTTCTCCTGAGTATCGAGATTGATGTATGTCATGAATGGTTGATTGCGTTCCGCTATGATGATAGAACGATGTTTTGGACTAAATGCAATACCATCACATGTATATTTGAAGTAATATCGTGCTTTCTCCGTGATTGTTCCCAATTTGTCCACATTAAAGAGTGCAACTGTGTTATCATAGCTTGTTGATAACACTGCATCCAATGTATCACAGGAACGAAGTTTCAAGATGGCTTTCTCATGGAGTTTCTGTTGATTCATTTTCGTCAGAGAAGTGATACAATAATTTGTACTATCGATAGAGAATACATGAAGTAGTCCATCCATACATCCAGCAAGAAGAAGAGTTCCATGATTCACAGTAGTGAGCGAACAGCAAGGAGCAGAGACTTTCATTTCGCAAACAACAGTCTGATCTTCACTATTGATACAAACGAGACGATTTTGTACATCTGCTGAGAAAAGGAACATATCATTCTTATCCCAGAATACTACACAGAGAACATTTGCTTGATGGATTGAATCCAGTACCACCTTTTCCGTGTAAACTGGAGGAGTCACAGTTGGTGAATAGACATATTGTTTAAAGATTTCAATCTCCTCCGACATTTCTTCAGATGCTTCCTCGTTTTCCTTCATAAATCCATCTCCAACACTACGTAGTTGCTCTTTTAGGGAATCGTTGTATTCTTTTAGTTGTCGAAGCTATCAATGAGATCTACGTTAAGCAAATACTTGATATCGACTTGACTCTTTGAATTTGTCTAGTTCACTCTTCCATTTCTTCACCTCTTCCTCTAACTCTTCATTTCGTTTTCGGAGTTCTTCGTTTTCCTTTCGGAGGATTTCTTCCATAATCTATGGGTTGAGAAAGAAATAGGGGTTATTCTACTACCCAAAATCATCATTATTTTGTTGATCCCATGGATCTGGGATATTGCAATGTATAAAGGATATCAGAATAATAATGTACACCTACAATACTACCTATGTTCCGTGTGTATTTTGTCACACTACAGTTCCAGCAGAACAGATGGCATCTCATTTAGCACAGTGTCAACATGCTGGAACAACGGTAGTTCAAACTCCATATGGATCGACTCAGTCTGTCCAGTATCGCCGTGTAGTGAGGGTGGAGCGTAAGACAGTTGACGATCGTAACATAACTCCTGTACCATATCAACAGGGATATGCTGTTCCTCTGGTTCAAGGAACCTCTCTTCCTGCGGTAGCTCCTCAATATATGCTTCCAAATCAATCATATGCTGATAAGCCGCTTCCTCTGCCGCCTTCCGGTTACTCTACTTCTCAACAGTCCTATGCACAGACCGTGCTACAGAACCAGGGGAGGTATTCTCAGCAACCTTCCCAGCAGAATGTGTATTCCTCAGTACCTCGACCTGTCCAGCAGCCAGTTCAGTCCCGACCTGTTCAACAACCAGTCCAGCAACGACCTGTTCAGCAACAGCGACCAGTTCAACAGACCGTTCAACAACAACCGGTTCAACAGCAAGTAAGAATGGTACAGCAAACAGTACAGCGATCCGTTCAACAACAAAGGCCTATACAGCAACCAGTTCACCAGACTGTTCAACAATCAAGACAAGTCCAGCAGACCATCCAGCAGTCTAGGCCTATGCAGAAACCGGTCCAGCAACCGATTCAGCAACCGATTCAGCAGCCAATCCAGCAGCCGATCCAACAACCACGAGTCGTTCAACAGTCTGTTCAGCAGACTGTTCAACAACAAAGACAAGTCCAGCAGTCAAGGCCAGTCCAACAACAACCGAGACCTATTCAACAAACAAGGCCGGCTCAACAGTCAGTACAACAGTCAACCCGTTTACAACAAACACAACAACAACCACGACCAATTCAGCAACCGAAACCCGTTCAACAACAACCTTCGAAGCCTGCACAACAACAAAAACCGGTTGTTCAACGGCCACAAGAGGACGGAAAGGTCGAAGTTCTTGACCCCGGATCCCTGTCAGATAGGATTCGGATGTTTGAATCAAAAACTACTTCAGTACCTGCTTCCATTCCCATGCCAGAAACTCGTACGTATACTGAAACAGTTGCTGAAGATACATTTGTTCCTGATATTGAAGTCCCAGAACCCATGACTGTATCCCAAAGAAAAGCCGCTTTGGAGAAACAGATGGCTCCAGCGATATCAAAACCATTACCGAAAACTCCTCAGTCACGTCAATCTGTTCCTGCTCCTACTCCAGTTCAGCAGCCAAAGCCGATCCCACAACAACGTCAGTCTGCTCCACTTCCTCAGCAGCAGGTACAATCCTCTTCTCTAATGTCAAAACCAACTCCAGCTTCCCAACATCAACCGGGAAAGTTGTCCATACCAGCAGCAATCCCTGGCCAACTCTCACTTGAAGAGATGCTGGAGAAGAAGAAACAGCAGGGTCTTCGAGAACGAACGCCACCAGTACAACCACAAGAGCCACCAGCACAACAACAAGCGCCAAGCATACAACCCCGAGAACCGATAGCACATCCTCAGTCCCAACCACAACAGCCTCAGTCTCGTCAACAACCACCAGTGCAACAGTTCCAATCTCAAGAACTAGTCACGCAATCTTCATCAACACCTGGTAAACTAGCCATTCCACCTTCCGTTCCTGGTCAATTGTCTCTGGAACAAATGTTGTTAAAGAAGCAGGCACAGGGCCTGCAACCAACATCCATGACAATGGAACGCCAAGAATATCATGAAACCACGCAGTCAACAACAACAAGCTATGTTACGCAGCAACAATATGTACAACAAAGTGCAAGTGTTGAAGTCACCGATAATCCTGTGATCACATTTGAAGAGAAGGAGATGCAGGATATGCAAGAGCCAGAATGCCAAAGTTTGTACACCGCAAATGGTGTTTTTGTTTCTCTCTTGTGCAAAGAGGATATGAAGATGGTATTCTCAAGTGATACCGTATTGTCTATCTCTGGAATTTCAGATGCTGTTGTATGTATCTACTCAACTCAGATATGTATTTATCAGTATTCGGATGAGATCAAGGACTATCAGTTGATCGTAGGTTTCTATTGTGTCAATCACTTGTAGCACAGTCTCATTCGAAGTCAGTGCGTTAATACTCGTGTCGATCGCGTCCTTTCTCATTTCAACTCCATGTACTATGGTATTCTTATTATGGATCAAACCAACAATGAAACAATTACGAGTATTTGGTTCAAGGATTCCTCCGAAAGGGATACTGTCTTCCAAATCTTGTCATCAACTGTTTCTAACAAACACCCTACGATAAACAAAAAAGCACCATCATTTATAGCAATTCATTAGGAACATGATGAGGAATCTAAGATAAGAACCACTCAACAATAGTACAAAGAAGACACCTCCATCCATCTTCTCAGTAACCTTGATTTGACAAGCAAGACGAGAACTAATCATAAACCTTAAAAAAAGCGATTACCGATCCGTCTTTCCAATAGGAACCTTACTAATGAAGTACTTTTCATCTTCTTCAGGCTTAGGGAGAACCTCCGAAAGCTCTCTTGATGGAATGACATGGCAGAAACTACAAGAAGGACCTAGAGATCATCCATCTAACAACGAACCCACCTTCTCCATAGGTTTCCTCTTTCCATCCTTCAGTTCTCTGCACAGCCTTAGGAAGACCAGCTCCGTGGCAGTCTCCTACACGTTTTAGCGAATCCTGTTATCAAGGCCTACCACAAAGAGGGAGCTTGTATGCCTCAGCCGTCTGAAGTACAGTGTCTCCAATTCTAGCCTTTACAGTTGTTGATTTACCTTCAGGAGAAATGAACGTAAGATCGATGCTAATTATGAGTCTCCATAAACTCCCAATACGTGTTCGCTGCGGCTGCACCCGTCCAACTGATGGTACGACCAACAGCTACAGAAATAGTTCCAAACATACTTCCCTTACTTGCCGATGCTGTTCTAGGAAGAACGGAACAAAGTCTCTTGAAAGCGAGCATATTATATGTGATTACTGTGACAATATGCTAGATATACAAAACTAGAAATTCCCGTGGTTCTGACAAACAAACAGGCTACACACAGCAAGCAATAGAAAAGATTAAAACATCCAGGATTACAATTCCACACTGACAGAAAAAGAAGGGCGATTACTTGAAGAATCCCCAGTACTCTTATGAATATCCAGCGAATGATTACAGCAACCTACCCCAGAAAAGTAAGGGTGATAAAGCAATTTAGCAACGCATTCCGGTTGAGTAGACGAACACTGCATTGAATCAAGCGGAATCCATGATACAGATGGAACAACAGGTTTCCATGGCAAATCTGATGACAATCTTCGGATCTTTTGGAACTCCTGTTGTTTCCGTAATACTAAGGGTAAATAACAGTTTCTAACATATACTATTTTGATTTCTTCGGCAAACAGCACAAAAAGAGTAAAACTGTCCAGTTTCGCTGTCCATAAAGCATTTCTCATTCAACATCATCCCACACTCTCTACAGCAAAACATAACATTATTACACCCTTCCATCACAATAAAGTGATTATACGTAGAAACACACTCAACTCACAAGACAGAATCTGATTGGACAGAAGATCAAGCGTTTCAACGAATGCCTAAACACTACACTTACGGAGACACAATTGAATAGTGATACTTAAACCCTCTTGTACCAATCTATGATAATAATTGAATCTATTGACTCTTCAAACAAACATGTCAGTTACTCCGCCTTTTCCAAAGCAAACTAAGCACTTTATAGTAGTATGAGTACTTTTCAAGTAAATAGGGATCTGAAAGAACAACTCGTTTTCTAGCACTACTCTGAATGTGGTTTTCAGCATCAAATAGTTGTAATTGCAACATTTGAATGTGCTGTAATAATTCATCCCGACTTTTCATTTCTAAACATGTCAAAGACTCTAACCAATCTGTTTCTGTAAAGTATATCGAAAAGTCCTGAATAACATTTTGTTTTCGAGATCCACATCGTAAACAGCAATTTGGTCGCTTAGGAAGTGTTACAAGGCAATCTTGCTGCATTCGATAGATAAAAGAGGCATTCTTCCTTCGAATCACTGACTGCAGCAAGAGTGCAGCCAGAGACTCCATCTGATCTGTAAGTTCACGAACGACATTAGGTGCCCGTATATTGTAAGGATTATCCACCTCTGACCCTGCAACCTGGATTGATACTGAAGTGGTGTGCATTTCTCTTCGACCAAGAGCTACAGTCTGTAGATCATATAGCTCCTCTGCGAGCATTGGCTTGTCCACTTGTATGTCTGAAGGACGAGGGATGAGAGGATTGACTCCGTAGTCAATATACGACTCAATCTGAAAGAGACGACGGTCAGTCTCACTGAAGGAAGTAGCAGAGTCCATATCCATTGTTACGACTCCACTTTGAATCAGAGGAAGAATCACTGATGGATGATGGTTTTCTCTTGGAAGATGGATAAGACACTCATCTTCTTTGGCATCAAATACAGGTGACAGCTGGAACAGCCACTTCTTGTTGTCCAACAGTAAGGTCAGTAACATTCCAATGTCATCATATCCACATTTGTGAGAGACCGACATGAAGGTTCCATGAGAAGGACGACAAATAGCAAACCCCATTGTACTAACGATATGGGGAAAGTAGGTGCACACATCCGATTCCTCTGTTTTACTATCTTCATTATCTGGCCTCAAATCTGGAAACAGGATTATATTTACAGCTTCTAATATCGTTTCCAAAAGTCTAAGATCCCTATGAATGAAGGCTCAAGCGTAATACTACTCTTGAGGAAGCAAGGACGTGAGCACACAAACAAATTCTAAATTGATAGGATGATCTATTAAATAAAAGATTCATTGAAACAGAGACTATCTAATAATTCAAAAGGAATGAGCGGTTTCGATAGATTTCGGGTACAAAACAACAAGGCATTCCAGACTAGAACATTGTCATTACATATATGAATCGTTTCTTCGTCGACATCTAGATGTGATTTCTATTGACCACTTTGGACTTGCGTAGTCGTTTAGTAACGAAATAATGAATTGTTTGGGAAGAGATATAGTGATCCCTGTGTCCAGAGGTGCTACAAAGATAAGACTTCATTCCATTACTCTTACGCAATTCGGATATCCGTGCTGAACACGCTACTATTGCCTTTCGTAGTAATTCATCATCTAGAAATGTCATTTTGATCATGTTCAAATCTATACACAGCCATATCCTTCCTCCATTTAGGTTCTTCATTAAGCATTCAACAGGGTGTGTTGTAGGTGATAGTTATATGAGGATTCCGCTCTAGATAGTTCCTGTGTGTTCATTCTCTGGACACTCTCACTGGGCAACGATCAAGCACGATAAAGCTGATAAGGATATTAAACGAAGTAGTCTATTTGCAAAACTCTCAAAGAGTATCTCTTCAGCAGTGCAATCCGGTGGTCCTGATCCGTGTAGTCGTTCTCAATGTATTTGAGTGGTAGCAACCAACATCAAGTTAGAAGCCGCTATTTCTGCTGCCAGAGCCGTGAATATGCCAAAAGAAAACATCGAGCGTGCGTTGAACGGCAAGAATATCGATGCAAACAAGTTGCAGGCTGTTACCTATGAGGGATTTGGTCCTGGAAGTTGTGCTATCATCGTGGAGTGTCTTACTGACAACAAGAAACGAACTGTCTCTGAGATTCGCCACATCTTTTCTAAGGGTATGGGTAACTTGGGTTCTGTAGGTTGTGCTTCGCGTCTCTTTAATTATATTGGAACTGTTACTGTACGGGATTATAGTCCATTTTATTTAGTTACCAAAAGGGGATAACCAAGATCGCATTTATGAGTTGGCAATTGATGCTGGGGCAGACGATGTTGTAGAGGATGAAGAGGATAATTGTCTTATTGTTGAGTGTAAACCAAGCCTCTTACATGCAATTCAGACTGCATTTAAAAAGGAGAAGTTGGATGGCAAAATGGAGTTGACCTACAAACCTATTGTCCATAGTCTATTCTGACTGTAATGTCTAGGAAACTGTCACTGTCGAAGATTCAGAGAAGAGGGAGAACATTGTTTGGCTATTGCAACAACTCGATGAACACCCTGATGTTCAGAAAGTGTATCACAATCTTGATTTGTGTGTTTGTTATACTGAAATTGAAAAACTTTCTATAGTTTTCCTATTCCATTTAATTCATGTAAATAACTTATTTCAGAGGTTTGATTCAACAGAATATGGAACCTCAAGGAGATGTGACGTCGTCCTCTTCTTCAGCCTTCTCAGCACTAAGCAACATTGTTGAAAGGGAGGTTGCTATTGTGAATTCTCCAAAAGAAGAATCGGTAGAGCAGTGTAAGGAATTAACCGAGGAAGACGAAAAGATGACTAATTTAGTACTTTCCCTCAGCAAATCTATAGTAAGAATGGTATTGTACTTGTTAATATAGGATACAGGTTTTACTACGCCTATTACTTCATCGGAATATCCAGAGAAGCAACTTGAACATGTAACTAAGAGAGCCAGGGTATTTTCACAGAACTTCGAGTAATCACCGTAGACGGAGGTTGATGACGATCCAGTATATGAGAGTGACTATGAATATCTTCCTGAAATTGAAAAGAATGATAGTGGATATGGGGGAAGGAAAAGGTCGCATACCAAATCGACTTCATGTTTTTATTTATTTTTATTTTTAGATATAGCTTATTCTGAACAGAATTCTGCAGTGCAAAAGTTGATCGCATCATTACAGGAACCTGTTCCATTAGATTACTTCTATTCAATTAGAAAAGATGTAGGTTCATGTAACTCGTTGACGAGTACTAGAACTGTCCTTATGGAATCAATCCCAATTATGCAGGTCCAGATGAGGTTATAATTAGTCGTCAGTTCTTTACAGTGCTATTATCTATGGCTAGTGTCTCTTCCATGAAGCCTTTCTTAAATCATCGTCATTACCGTTTTACTTATTATCCTCGTCCTGATGGCTGTGATTCTCGTTTTCTCTATATAACATATAGTACCTTATAATCAGGCTTTGAGTATGAATGGTTCAACCTTAGCTTCTAATCGAAGTCCGACTACTACATGGCTACAAGGGAAGCGTACATCACGAATTGACCCTACAATATCTCAATCTAATCCCACTACTTCTACAACTCAGTCGAATCAAGAGCCCTCTCAGCCATCAGCTTCTCAATCCATGTCTACAGGACCAGAGTCTCAACTACGTGCCCTTTGTCTACCTGGAGACCAGTTATCAGCAGCCAGTCATACTGTCCCTCCATCAGCTTCTCAACCATGTTCGCTCTCCACTCAGTCTTCCTATCAGTTTAACCAGCCACTTTCATCCACTCAACCATCAAGTGAGGCTGCTCAGTCGTCGTCTCCATCAACTCAACCTGTGGTTCAATGTACTTCTATTTCTCAATCTAAGCTTTCTTCAACATCTACCCAAGAGGATCAGGAGTTATCAGATTCCTCTTCCTCCTTAAATCGAACTCCATCTCCCATTCCCCTCACAGCTGTTCCACAACTGGCAAACCCTGTTGATCTCAAAGATACCGATTCAGACGATCTCCTTCCTATGCAATCTACAAATATAATTGATACCTCAAATCAACTAACGAAACCTGTTGTGATTCCCTTTGATGCAATCAAATCATCTATGACCGTTCGATTTCTCCCATTTGCGCCTGTCGTTGTTAAGTCGAAATCGTTAGGTCTTGCCTTTTTGTCTTCAGTAATCCCCCCAAAGGGATTTGAGTGAGTAAGTATCATTATACTGTTGGTTTTTCTTCTTTGTTCAAACACATTCATGCTCTCTCGTGTTCTACCAGTTTCAAGAACTCGGATTTTGGTTACGGCCATTCGAGAGTTCTCACACCGAAAGACCAGTACTCTTCTTCCTCTTCTTTGAAGGGTAGACATGCTCCATAGTTCTACATTTACTGATTTGAATTCTCAACCAGTAAGTGAGAAATATGACCAGGAGATGAAAGAGAAACGTCGCATCTTGATTCAAGAGGATGAAGACAGTGACACAGATGTGATATTTTGGGATGAGCACACAAGACCTGAAGATATCATGGAGGGAAAAGATCTAGAGGACTTCTATCGGTCTCAACGGCATTTCTTTATGCAAGATGATAGTAGTGACTGTGAGTCTCAGAAGAAACACTTCGAAGAAGCTTCGCGAAAGTTGCATATTAACCCTGATGATATTCCTGGCTACAAAACCTTCTTTCAAGAAGGAAAGAACATTGAAGATGAAAGTTCGGACACGTTGAATCAGGATTTTCACTATTTCGACTCCTTATTGGAAGCCCATCCAGAGATTAAGACAGACTTTTTCACTTGGCAACACCACATCGACAAAACTCTATCAATGGATGTGAAGAATATGACAGATGAAGAATTCCAGGAGATTGTCCAGTGTCCAGAATCTATCTTAAAGGTGGTAGATGCGAAACATAAGCCACTCTTTCAAATCAATCGAAAGGATTTTATGAATATCCAGAAAACTAGCTCGCCTTCACCAATGGAACCTGTAAGAGTTTGGAATGAGTATCATTGTAGAAGACAAAAGGAAACAAGCAATCTCCTCAGACAGGTCTTGTTAGTATAATGAACTGGAATGAGATTTAGTTGCATAGTCGAATCATTCAGACACTGAATGTCATGTTTGAGTCCATCTGGAAATCGAACCCTCCGATTTCTGTATCGTTTGTTAGTAATAGTAGTGGTGTGAAGGAAATTTTCGTGTATTTACGTCCTAATCCGACTCTCTCGTCTGCATCTCTACAATCAGTCATGAACGTTTTGAAGAGTAACCAATCTAGTTTTGATGAAATGATGCAAGTTATTCTTCGATTGCCTGTTTTGTACTGGATTGATGGATTCACTTGTAGGAAAAGCCCAACGTAATCTTTAAGTTGTAGTCTTTTAGAAACTTGTTTGTTTCCCAAGAGTTATTCTTGGCGGGAAACACAAAACCGTCATTCTTTCATTAGTGCGATGAATGATTCGGATTCTCTATTTGATATTCAATGTCAGATTGTGAATTGCAAGGAAATCATCGAATGGAGAGTCTTTTGGACATACTATGATGAGGTGATGCAGACCTGTATTAATGGTAATGAAAAACCTATTTCAATCATTGACTTATGTATTTCTATTCTTCAGAAGGTCAAAATATCCGAACGCTGTGTCTTTGAATCAACGAATTGCAAAATGGAAAAGCTTTTGATTTCAACACTCAATTCAAAACTACTAGAAAACGATTTTCATACTTATTCGAGTCGACTACTGGATCTTATGAATCTCTATTACCGGAGCTTTGAGATAATGAGTCCAAGTCTCACTGGAAGGATGAGAATGACCTGCTTCAACCTCATAAACAATATCATCGTTGGATGAATCACGAATTCTGAAATACTCATTCTGAGGATTGTAATTGTAAGTTCGAACA
>JABLTK010035045.1_pt1 | contig 23292 bp, 38 predicted proteins | sample 7160131 | NCBI WGS metagenome assembly JABLTK01 (sample SAMN14651221, study PRJNA627086) | human gut metagenome | isolation source: feces | host: Homo sapiens
AGGTGATCGAATTTATAACTATGGTGATTGTGACTATGGTTATGAAGGTGGTTCTTATCGTATCTGTTTCAATGGAACTCTTTCGGATCTTAACTATGGTGATTGTGTATTGCTTCCTCCTTCAGGACTCACCTATGCTACAGACACACTCGTCATTTTCACTCCTTTCAAACTCATTCCTGTCATTACCAATCTTGTTTCATCATTTTCAATTGTTCCTTCACTTCCAGATAGTCTCGTGTTCAACACTACTACAGGTGTGATTGAAGGTATAGCCACCGCGCCACTAGAGCAAATCTTTACTGTTACTGCCTTGAACACTGTTGGAAGTACCTCCTACGTGCTTCAATGGAACTTTGTTTATCCTCAATGTAAGGAGAATGGGTTGATTGGGGAATATGGAGAAGAATTCACTGTGAAGTGTTATTCTTGGTCATTTATTGGACAAAAATCACGTAGATGTAGTCTGGAGGGTGATTCTGTCAAATGGATAGATCTCCCAAATACCTGTGTTGGTATTCATGCTACTGTTTGTGGCGCTTGTATTCTTGTATGTGTCCTGTGTGTATTTATGGTTTTCTTTTTGAAACAGCGAGGTTCCAGTCAAGTTAAGGTGACAGTTGGTGAAGTCTACCTGTAGTGTTATCATATTCTGTATTGTTTGTAAGCGAAACAATATTGGAACGCAATCCATTATTCTATCCGATAATGACGATGAAACGCCCGATGTTGTCAATCATCACATTTCTCAGGAATTGTGAGTGTAATCATGACAGAAGAAATTGACCCGATAACTAAAGTGAAAGAGGTACTATGAAGAGAATCGCCGATGAGAAATAGTTCCTTTCAGAGGAAAGCAACTACATGAGAATTGCTGACTCTTTATTTGGATCGAAAGGACCAACAAAGTACGATGTAGTAGAAATTAAAACCACAAGTGAAGGTAATGGAAGAGTTTTCCGCTTCTTAGTTATAGGAGAGTATAAGAAACGATCCAAGTGTGTGAAGGGAAAGCATTTGGACGCATGGTTCCGAGAAAAGACTAATCAAGATAGTTGCAAACTTCCTGAGATTGCGGAGGACCAATTGGATACTGTAATTGGTTTGATCATGGAAACTCTCATGGATCGAAAGCTTATGCACACTGCACGAAAACCAGATAATGCAAAGCGGATCTTTACGGAGAATATCAACGTATGGAATAAAAAGTATGTCTATTCCTGGGACTATGATGGACCTGCTGTACGTCATTAGATTTAAGCATCATCCATAGGGAATGCGTTATTTGAAGATTGCTATTACAATTGCGGCGCTCATTGCAATTCCAACGTATCGTATTTGGCCTGTGTTCCTTCAGGTTTAACTCTTGTATTTTGCTCACTTCTAGAGAATTGTGATGCGGACTACCCTTGCTATCACTATTGGTTTAATTGCATTAGAAATAGTTCGTTTCTTGCTTTTCCTTGTCTGTCGTCTCTTTGGTTATAGCATCTGGATTTTCCCTGATTTGGACCGAGATGACAAAGGACTCTTTGGAGTTTTCTATCCTTTGATCTCAGTTGAAGTAATATATTAATGAGAGACTAATGAATAGAAATTGAATGATGGTCGCAACAAGTATCGTTATACCATTCTTGCTATTCTTGTTGCACTTATATCCATCTTTTTGTACAATCCACAACAAGCTATTCGTACTACAAAGACGGTTATTAACACAACGTCGTCATCAGTTCAATGGGTAAGAAGTGAGTGGATGTCCTTGAAGATAGCTGCTGTTGAATATGTAAAGCAGTTTTCTACTCCTGTTGGTATGAATAAGAAGAATAATTTATAGAAAGTGCGAATCGAAACGAACGAGAGGAAAGCACCAGCATATAATCCTGAAGATGATGAAGTCTACGATTTTGATGAAGCTGATGTTGTGGATGAGGAGGATTTGGTTGATCTTGATGACCTTGAGGATGTGAAACTGGATATTGAATTGGGTGTTTAGAAGAAACAAACCAAAAGGAAATGGCATGGGTTGTGTCAATATGTCCATATTGATCGTAAACCAGATTAGTTTCATCTCTCGTAGGTAAAACTGACCTTGACTGAGAACTCTACACATAAAAATACCAGATCATACATACAAGATAATTTAAACACGAGGCAACGAGTAGTACAAGCGTAATCACTGTTTCCCAATATGACATAAATATCAGGTAGACAAACGGATCAGTCATCCCTAGTACTATGGAGCAGAGAATCAAAGCAACACTGATGTTCAATTCTGCACCAAAACCTACTTCTTTCGATAAATGGCCACTTGAATAAGCAATAGTAGAAAGAGACAGAGAGCTTCTCCTGACGTCAAAGAAGTGTATAACTAGAGTTTACTCAAAGAGAAAGGAGAAACAAGTGACGAAACACAGTAATTTATCGCAACAAATCCTATTCCAGTCACAGGATGATCATGGGATTCCCTATATATCATTGAAATTACAAGGAATCCACAAATAGTGATAAACAATATAGTTACACATCAAATAAACCGAGGCTATCAAGAAACCATGAAAGAGAAGAGAGATGAAAATAGAAGTATAGGTCTGCTGCGAGCTTAAGCGCATGTCACGATACGTAATGAAGCCGATAGAACATATATCAATGATTAAAGGAAAGAGGTCAGAGTGTTGAATAATAGACAGAGGAATCTTGAAAAAATCGATTTCTGTAGTACACTACAGCTCAAACAAAGCAACTCGGACTCTACACTCCGGTAGGTAAAACCAACATCGGTTTCATTCGTCCCTAGTCTTCTGAACCGTATATAAACCTAGGATAACAAATCACAAGTCGAACTACTATGGCAGATATAACGGTATAGATCAAGAATACAACATTTACCATTCGATTCTATAATCACCAACAGCAATTTAGGATAAATGGTAGATGGAATTCTGTTTGACCCTAATTCCGTGTTTTGTTTGTTCCAGATAGAATATACCTAATTTGTGATGAAAATAGTTCTTCTTTACTATATGAGATGGATTCCTTTATTGACTCTTTCCTTCTTTGAAAAAGGTTGCTATACAACAGGAATGTGAAAATGAACTAGAAACAAGCTTAACAATCTCAGTTCTAGAGTGATAAGCAGCTTTCATTTCTGATAGACAGAGACAAGAGAGATGGTGAAAGATGTGTTCGAATAGAGAATGAATCGAAATCCAAGTTAACGTATTCAGCGAAATGGGCGGCTCTGCCGAAATGGCGCAATTCTCAATTGTTGGCAAAGACAAAAACCCTCAATGAAGGAACCATATATTTGGTATGAGTGTTCTTATCCTGGAATACCGTCGACCTTTTATGTGAATGTGGAAACGGGAGTTGCATACACAGATCTACCTGAAGATGAGCCAGAGGCATCACTTGTTAAGGAGTTTTCGGTGGATGTGGATGTCTGTGATGATTTTCCGTTTTACATATCCTTAGCTTGTTTTTGAATTTGGAGTCTTCTTAATTAGCACTGTTGTAGAGTGAAAAAGATCTATACGAAAGAGAATTCTGGAGAGTTATCTTTACATAAGGATGAGATTGTATTCGTTAAGTCGCTTCCTGTAGACGGATGGGTATTTTCGGAGAATATGGATAAGGAATGTGGTTATGTACCATTTTGTTGCTTGGATCCGATTTTTCTTCCTGAACATGAGGTAAAGATGGGAAAGGTGATAGAGCCACAATCTACAGATCCTAGTGTGGATACCGTGACAATTCGACGTCGTAGCATTACATTAGGTGAAAGCCACTCCAAGGAGTATTTATTTTGCTATCTTGTGATAAGTAGCAGCCTTACGGACAAGCCTAAGATACGTTCAACAAAACGAACCCATACACATTCTTTGTCGATTCAGTCCTCTCAGTCAGATACTTCGTGTACCCTTTTTAATGTTATTTCACTTTAAGCTACTCGTCTAATGCAATCCATGCTTCCTCTATTCATTCGCAAGGTCTTCAGCACCAAACCAGTAACTCCATATGACCTGGTACCTCGTTTCATTTGATAATGAGAATTAGTGGACTATTGAATTCACTCGTCGAACATTGAATCTCCAAATGTCTCAGTTTCAACGGTTATTACAGGATTGTGGGGTAAATCCTCAGTTATACAACGAGATGATTGATTTGATGGAAGTAAACATTTTACCAGCATCCGAGTTTATTCCATTAGGAAAGGATGAATCAACACGACGTAAGGTATTGTCTGGAGATCGAATCTAGATACAAACTCGACCATTTATCATTCAACAATGAACCTCAATGAGACTAAGACTCATTCACGAAAGGTTCCCAGTTCTCCTCCTCCTCTTCCATCTTCTTCATCAGTAACTCCATCACTTACAAGTAAGACTCTTCCTCTTCCTTCTCTTCCTTCTCCTCCACCTTCCAAACCAGTCACAGAGATACTTCCTGCTACTCCAATAACCCCTCCATTGGATAAACTTAGCTCAACTGGATCCAGTACTCCTGTTATGGAGAAGAAAGAAACACGAAGGCAAACCATATCTCCAGAAGTCCCTTGTTCTCTAGCTAGCAGTTTCTTCGTTGATCTGGATTTGTATTCGTTTGTGTGTTATGCCTCCATCTATTTCAGACGTGAAAAATCGCGGTTATTCCATGCTTTTACTCTCCAGGATTTGATCACATTCTCAAACCAGGTTCCAATTCAGCCATTACATTGCTTATCTCCTGTAACTGTGGCTTCTGTTCTAGATATCGAAAGGAAAGTGTTAATGTACATTAATGCGATTGCTCTCGATACTGAGGAAGATGATGATTCTAGTCGAATGATGATATTAGAACAATTGGTATATCAATCGTTAGCTTCTCAAGAAGTATTCGATGAGATTGTGTGTTTTGTGATGAAAGAAACGAATGGCAATCCTGATGAAACCAGTCAGATTCTTGCATTCCAATTACTCTACGTATTGTTATCACAACGACGACCTTCTCCGCATTTTTTCAAATATGTGGTGAATTATGTGAATTCCCATTTAAAACAAGAAAATGAAATAGGAGGTCTGGCTGTGTGTATCATGGATGAACTCTTGAAAGGGGAATCTCCTCAAGACAATGGTATTCTGAATATTGAACGGTTTAAGAGTGCATGTAAGCGCATTGAAACAGCATCCACATTGGCATTACCATCTCACCTATTCAAAGGTGTTTCTATTGAGAGTATTCTTCACATGGAATCTACAGCTGAGAAGCTTGTAAGTCATGGTATTATCCCTCCATCAAATGGAAGTTATGCTGTCGAATTCATTCCTCGTTGATGTGAGAATTATGATTGATATGTAGCCTCCTGTGCTTTTGAAGACTTCGACTTGTATCAGATGCTTAGTTCATTCTTAGCAGGTGTGGTTCTTCATGTTCGTACTGCTGATAGCAAGGATTTCAAAGAACGAATCGTTTATCTGGATCCAACTCTTCTCAAATTGAATTGGATTTCAATTAGTCCTTCCAAAGGAAAGATTCATGTGATTCCATTAGAAGATATGACTGTGAGTGTGTTAATAACAGGGTGATGAATAGGATGTTGTCCGAGTTGGATCACCTTATCAGGGTCAAGGAATTGAACGAAATGATTTGTATGCTGTGACATTGTACACAGTTGATAAAGCTGACAGTTTGGAGTTAGCTGTGATTAGCAGACCTGAACAGCAACGTCTTATGCATTTCTTAAACACACTTGTGAATTGGTATAAATTGAATCATGAAGGAGAGATCAATGCGTTAATGTGTAAGTATTTGGTTACTGCTGAAGTAAGGAGTGATTCTGTCATTGATAGTTAGGGTACAATTGATGAAGATAATGAGAAGGAACATCAGTTCTGTAAGGAGATCCGAAAGTCACTCAAAACATATCTAGACAAGCAGCCTCTTCAACCAACACGATTCATCACACTCACATCCGACCTTCAGTCTCCACCGCCTCCTTCAAGAAGTCGTTTTTCGCTTGGTTCACCAGGTGGCTCGTTGAATAGTGGCACAGGATCTCTTCCAGTCTCACGGAGTGCACGTAATACACAGTCTGGATCCAAACATGGATTTGATTTCCAAGGAGTGAATCTGAATAGTCTGGAGAGTTTAAAGAAGAACCAATTATTGTCTCCACCAAGACAGAGGGATACGATTGTCCTGTCTGATGTGATGCCATTCCATCATCATGATGGAATTCCAAAAATCTTGTTAATGTTGGTCCAAGCATTTGTGGATTGTGAAGCATATAAGGAGCAAGGTATTTTCCGTCTTGCAGCAGATACGGATGATAGGAAGAGTATGCGGAATGAGCTGGGAGTGGTAGGAATGGACTAATGGGATAAGTCGCAGGGTAATTATCGTTGTATTGAAGGTGCAAGTGCTTTTTTGCTTGCAGAAGAGATCAAAGACTTTATTCGTAGCTTATCACCTTGTCTTGTTCCTTCTTCCCTCTATAATTCGGTGGTTCAAATTGGCCATCAGGGAAATCAAGCAGATTTGCGAGATGTCTGGAAGGTGATTGAATCGATGCCTACTACAAACTATTCTGTTTTGATGTATTTACTTACCTTGTTATATAAGGTGTCATTGGTAACAAGCAACAACATGACCATCAGTAATCTGTGCATTTGCTTTGCCCCGAATTTGATTCGACCTGAGTAACTGTGATGAAGAAATATGATTCATAGACCCATTGACGGTATGTCCGAGAACGATTTGATGACGATGGAAGCGATGCATGTGTCAGATGTGAACTGTTTCTTCCAGTTGGTGTTAGAATCCCTTACAGACCACTTTGATATTGCCATCTACAAAGACGACTTCCCTTTCCCTTAGTGTGTGTTTGTTCAACAAGAATAGAATCCTTTCTTGGCTTGTTTTCTAGCTTCTTGATCTTTTCGTGAGAGTTCTTCGTACACTTGGATATCGGTTGGAGACAACTGTTTCCATTGATCATAGAGTAACTGCCCAACTTCTTCATTCGAGGCTTCACTGTGACTCTTTCGAATCTATTCCTAATAGCGAAGAGGATTCATCACTTCGGTTGCATTTTTAGCAACATAGATCATAAAGGCTGTCATTGCAGGACGAATACGTCTGTGATCATTTACCATTTCTGTTCTGTTAATAATGGAATCATTATTCAATCCCTCCATCTGTTCCCTCCATCTCTTGGTATGATAACAAACATAACTCCACTAAACAGACAGCAAACACACAGTATGGTCACCTAGTTTCAATTGTCTTAAGGACGCTATCTCTTGAAGAGCCTTTGGAAGTTGGAATTGTGTGGAATAAGGAATAAGGATGCTGGCACTTCGAAGAAGATCTGTTTGCTTAAAACTGTAGACCAATTCAAAGAGAGAATAGTACAATTGATCGAGTTCCTTAAAACTCACGGAATTCCGCATATAGATAGGAGGCTATATGGAAAGTTGAGTGAAAGACGTACATTGGCCAAAATAACGATGTTCTTCTTGTAGGCCTCTTTATTCAATTGAATTGCTTCAATCAGTTGTTGAGCACGTGATTCAAAGGATGCTTGTGTAAAACTGATGCTCTAAGTATTATCGAGAACAGCACTTCAGATACTCGAGGAATTTCAGAATCACCAGTAAATAGATTTCCTGTATTCTTTTTTGCACAAAAGATGGCCCGAGCTGAGGAATCCGAATTCATGACAGCATAATCTCCTATGAATCACAGTTATATCGATCAATAACTCATCAATGGAGCCTTCTCCCGCTCAGCTTCCAGATCCTGAACAAATTGATTAAAGGCATCGACATCATGGCAAGGCCACTTCTCAAACCCATGGTGATAATCTTCCAAGAATCGCTTTCTTTGCAGATATGGGAAATCACGTCGAATGACCGAAACAAACTCATCTCCTAGAATTCCTGATCCGCAGAAGAAATCAAACAGAAGCATGTTGTTCTGTAACAATCCACCTTTCTGGATGGTGTTATAACAGAGAGCAGCAGCAATTGTTTCCTTCAAGGGCGTCTCTGCTAAGAACTGACGATAACCGCGATTGGAGTCATATCCCACATCAACACTCACAGTGACGTTATCTCGTCGAATCTACACGTAACAAAACTAATGATAATGATACCAGAAAGAACACCTTCTTTCGATGAGGAGATCGCACTGTAGTCACTGATTTGGCTAACGATGTGAGTGGAGAGGAGCTCAAAATCATTTCATTCACATCCCTTGGGAAGAACATGTTGTTCTTAATAATTGTCTGAACATTGAGAATCACAAAAGGATGTACGGTTTGCAGCATGAGTTCATCCTCTTTGGAGATGTATTGTTCCCAGGGAATTTGTTGCAAACTCTGCTCCATGCCACGACGATTTGTCAGGGTGAATGTGCCGACCTTGATACGAGCACTCTCTACATGTAATTCATACGAGGAATAAAGAGTACCAACCATCCGAGAGCAACACATCATGCGCCAGAACTGTTGATTATCCACTAAGATCATTATTAAACAAAACGAATACCCATCAGATCTACACCACCTGAATAATCACGATACACACAAGTAGACTTCGTCCCCACTTTCAATTTGACGAGTTCATATTGAAACAGCGATTCGAACCCTAAATTATTTACAGAGCGAAGTAAGAAATACCTGGGATTACAGTAGCCCAACAATGGAAGGGTTTCTGAAGAGAAGCACTCACCTTCGACAGCATTCTTGCCTAATGGATAAAAGAAATCATAAAGAAGCAAACAAGATACGAACCGTAGTTGGGGATACTAGAATAAGCAGAATCGAAAAAAGGTCCTATCTTCCAAAGAGACATATTCATTGGGTATTTTGGCAAACATAGAATAGCCCTCCTATCCTATGAATACTGATGTTTGATGAATACTGAATCTATGACAAGTAGATTGAGAGGCTTTCACGAGATTTCGTCGATTCCCAACAGCAAGCTAGAATTCGAGTTCAATCCTTGCATAAATTGGAAAGATATCTTGTGAATAATTGTTTGAACTTGGATTCACATCAATTGGTAAGTATATTGGATCGAGTGATCGTACTATTCCTTAGTTTTGTTTTGATCGTAGTCTGTATGTTCTGAACTTCTTATTCAAAACAATCCCGAGCTGACTTATCCTGTCTTGTCATTTTTGAGTTCTCTCCAACAGACATATGGGAAAAATATCTGTGGAATTGCTTATGAGCTCTATCCTTCCCTTCTCTTTTGTATTCAGGGAGATGATACAAAACTCTCCAAGCAATGTCACTATTTGATCCGTCGTTTCTTGTTGTCCTCACCCTTTTGTCCCCGATTCTGTATAGAATTGGCCCAAGCAGCTCAGACAGTTTCAGTATCTTCTCCAGCAGTCTCCTATCTAGTTGAATATCTGGAAATTCTAGAGTCATTCGATGACAGTTCAATTCAATTTGGAAAGAAAGCAATGTTGCAAGCATTAGACTACTTGAGACACAAAACTGATGGGCTCAAGAGATATCAAGTTCGGGAAATGATTCAGCGATTAAAAGGGTCCTCTTCATCAATCCACAAACCAACCCATCGTAAATCGAAGAGTCACTGGAGTGGTTGGTCTATTTGCTTGTTGAGTAGCTTATCTTTGTGTGCGTTGTTGTCAACAATTCTGGTGGTGTGGCACTCTCCAAGTGTGTCTTCATCGATTCCATCTCCCAATTTTGATACTGTGATTCCTCTCCAGAAAGATCCTGTGGAAACGGTGAATGATAATCCTGTAGTGGAATTGTATGACTTGGACGAGGAAACAACAGATTCGTTACATGACATGTATTCAGACGAAGTGTTTGTTGATGTTGCCTCAACAGAGGTTGTATGGGAAGAAGACTCTTCTCCTGGTGATATAGTGATTCCTATCATTGTTCTTGTAGCTGTTTTAAGTGGATATGAGATTTGTGGGGTTATCTGAGGTTTATAACAAATAGATGTTATGTATCATTCATCTAAGGAATCTTCACATGACAAGAGAAAGACCACAAACCCTCAACGGAAGACTGGACGAGAGTTTGGGTTTGATCGAGTTGATATGTCCAGTGTTATGCAGAATGAGGATTCATTATCTGGATCAACCAATCGTGGTTATAACATGCGTTTTTAGTTTGTATCATGACTTGTTTCTTCTTCTTATTCTTGCGCCATAACTGTACCACTTTTGCGACATCCTATTCTGTCATTCTAAACCTTAGATTCGAACCAGAATGCCAAGTAGGAATAGGAAAAGATATTTAGAGAATAGTTCCTAGCGAACCAAGTACAATTGTGGAGTATCGTTGTGGAGGTAGTGAGAGAATAGAAATGAGTGATAAGTAGATTGTGGTAAGATTGTGGAGGTGAAACCTCACGAACCAATCCGTTGCAAAGAATGTGGTTACAGAATCATTTACAAAGCTCGTACCAAGAGATGTAAATATGATTATATTGATATTAGGGTATAGGCATTCAGTATGAGGCTAATTGAAGTACTTTAGTTCATTTTGTTTATTCAAAACATCTTTTTGTGGATAAATTAAGCCAACCCATTTCTTCTTGCAGATTGATAACTCATCGAATCGACTTTCAAACGAATTCCCAAAGAACAGCCGATTTTTCTACCACTTTTCTTTTTCATTTTCTTCATGAATATGAATGGTATCGATTCTAATCTGGTTTCATTGGATAGCTATCAGTCAGCAAGAGACTGGAGTGAATTACAAATGTGGTGGTTGGTTTTAGTGAATGTCGTTCTAAAATGAAGAATGTGGTCGAATTGTGAACCTCCGGGCAGATCAGGTGATTCTTTGTCCTTACTGTGGTTATCGAGTTGTCTTTAAACTTCCAACCAAGCAGCGTAGGACTATTTTAGAGTTGATTCTGTCGTAGCTCAGCAATATGAAGCTATTTAGTGTAACTAGAAAACATTGTTTGTCTTCATACAAAACACAATAGTATATTACTTAGGGGCGCCTGATGATGGCCTTACAGCATTCCGAGAGATAGGAGGAAGTTCTGGAGGAAGAGAACTGGGAAGAGGAGGTGGAGTTTTTTTGGTCCTAGCAGGAGGTATTGTTGGAACAAGAGGTGGAATCTTCTTGGCTATAGTAGCAGGTGCTGTTACCACGGGATGGGTGAACGATTGCTCCATTGAAGGTCGAATGGACTTCTTGGCAAGAGTTGATGGATCCGATGGATATCCTTCCACAATCGACTGTGAAGGCTTCACGTTGTCCTCAGAAGTTTTGGGAGATGTCTCGATCTTTGGAAGAGTTGTCATCTCCAACTCCTTGGATTTCTGAAGTGGCAGTTCTTTCTTCCTCGAGCAGCAGCAACAGAATGAACACAATCGGAATAGAATCGAAGCCACCCAAAGTACGATAAGCACCACAATCACAGACATAATTATCCAAAAACGAGAGGTTACGATCGGTTCTTGTTCAGCAATGTACTCCAACAATACACGGCGTTGAACAATAAAGTCTCCATCGGTAATGGTAACAACCAACGTATCGTTGAGCTTGTAAATACCTCGAAATGTGATATTCTGCAGGATTGCATGAAGAGCACTAAGAGATCCTTCCAATTCAGTCATCGTATCATCCATATCCTCTCCATAATTCCCTTTGATCCAACGCACAGGATTATTTGGATTACTTAATGAGGTATTGACAAAAAAGTATGAAGTTACAGTCTCTAAGCGAAGAATGCCCAATTGTGTATCACGATCGTAGTCAATAATTGAAAAATCAGTAAATAGTGTAGGCTGATAAAGTTTGAAAGGAATAGAAGAAGGCGTTTCCAATCTACAAATGAATCATCGAACATATTGTCACATGGGTTTTGTATTTACATGATGAATAACAATGGTAAAAGTAAATACAGAAGAGCGAATTCCTTTATGAATCACATACATCTGGAGAGAATCATTTTTCATATTGAGTTTATTCCCATTGATATCCGTCTCTGGGTCCGAAAAGTAATGCAATTCAGATACAAATACAAAGGGGTACGTTTCATTAATCACTCCATGAATAGGTTTTTCAATTAGTTCAAATGATACCTCATCATCATGAATAATTGAAGTTGCATTCTGCATAGTTACTTCAAATAGACTATCGTTTGCTTCTTCTGCATGAAGAATCATAGAACAAGGAATAAGCGTATTGGTGATATTGTATGTAATAACAGCCTCTTCTGATTCCAAATTCCGTGTATCACCAACAACCAATCGAATAGCACAAGTATCTTGTAACAGATCCAATCCTTCATTTCCCAAATACACAACAGTATAATTAAAAGACTGGATGATCCCTGTAGAAGGAAGGTTCTCAACACTACATTGTGGAGAGATACTAATGATTCGCGTATAGGCCTTATCTTCATCTTCATCATCAATCTCTAAGAGAGTATGATGTACTGAATCAGTTGTAAATGAATATGATGCATTGTGAACAATAGGAGCATGATTCAGCCAATCCACATATATTTGAAGGGTCTTCAGAGTGCTTACACCATAAGGGTTTGATAGGATAAGAGAGATATTCGTGAAACTACGGTTTATGTCCATATCATTTCATACGGTGTTTCACTGAATTCACCAACAGGTGCTTGATAGAACAGAGTTGTGTTTGTTAACACCAGTCCATCTGGTGGGAGTGAAGTGAGTTTCGATAAAGAATGTAAATATAGCTGGCCACGATGAGGTAGCGACATTAACTTCACGGTTATCGAATAACCAGAGACTAGATTTGTGTGACTGTTCAAGTTGTAGTCATGAATAGGAATATCGATTCGAAATCGACTGTTCATAAGTCCGTGCACAAAACGAGGCTCAAGAGAAGGAAGAGAGGGAGGAACTGAACAATTGAAGTTATGAGCAATTTGTGTTTCATTCAAGACGTGATCGAAGAAGCCTAGATAGTACACTTCTCCATTCCATCGAGGGATAAAGGGACCGCCTGATCGAGCAAGAGAACCATACAAACGATTTTGAGGACTCCACAAATCATAGTAAGTTGGTGAAACGGTACGATTGATAAGGGAAGAACCATTCTTGTAAGACTAAGATCAAAGCTGACAAAAACACCCACATACATATCAGTACCGCTTTGACGAAATCGAACACACACAACAACATGAACATAGGGTTCAGAATCTACTGGATAAAGAACTAGAGATACAGACCCCGAGGAGGTCCCTGAAAGAAAGAACAATATACTATCATAGAAGTGTTGAATAGAAAACACATCTTTATTGTCCCATTGGGCTGAGGTGACCAGGGCCACAGATAACAGTTGAGAGAGCATAAAACTCTGATTTTCAACCTTAAGCCACATTTCTAAAGAAAACTCCTTAGTCTGTGTAATTCGCTCATAAACAGAGGCAAACGTTCGATTGCTAGCGAAGGAATAGCTTGTTTTCAACGGTAGACTTCGATAGCCACTTCTTCCAATACATTGAATGGCTTGACCAATCGATAATGATCCAAACGAAACATTGGGAACAAATTCATGAACTTGGAATAATCCATTTTCACATTCAGATTCAAGGAAGACATACTCAAAGAGCTGATGTGTATTATCTCGATCTGAAAACTGCATAGTTGAGCAACTGAAGAGTAGAAACAACCAAATCAGAAGCATGATCCCTTGATTCTATAGATTAGACAAGAAACCAAAGCCTCAAATCTGATTGGCTAAAGATCACGTTCTGAAAACAAACAGAAATCAATCCTGCTTTCCAATTTCTTTTCCACGGCAGAAAGCAGCAAACACAGCACCCATAACACTTCCTCTAAAGCCTTTATCTTCGAGATATTCAACTCCAGTGATCGTAGTACCTCCAGGAGAACAAACCTGATCCTTCAATTCAGCTACAATTCAACCAAAGACCAAGCCAATACCTGGATGCTTATGAGTACTAATAACCATCTCAGCAGATCCACGGACCATATAAGCGGAGAGATTTAGGGCCAAATCCCGTGGTAATCCGGACTTTACACCACCATCAGCCAAAGCCTCGATCAGCATATAAATAAAGGCTGGACCACTTCCAGCAAGAGCAACAACAGCTATAAATCATCCTTGTCATCGATTTCAACCATCCATATAATACTCTGGAATCTGCAAGATCTCTCCGAGATTGCAAAACATTTCATTCATCAGAAAGTTGGTTTTCTCGTTGGTGTTGGGTCCAAGGGTGTAACAACAAATGCCCTTTAAGACACTACATGGAGTATTCGGTAGAAGACGGACAATTCCGCATCCTGTAGGATGGATCTACCAATAAAATCTCTTCTTCAATCATGCCTTATCGCTAATCTGCTTAATAGTGATTCCACATGCAATAGAAATAAATAGCTTCTCAGGAGTAAAAGATTCAGCACTACTCATTGGCTCATCAAGAAGAGTAAGCAGAATGTCAGGCTACAAGAATATTCCATTCGCAATAACTACCTTAACGGCAAGAATAATAATATCACAAGAGTCAACAAGGCTGGGAATAGTGTTGTCTACAATAATCCCAACCGACTTAAAATAGGTCACTCTCGCTTCACTAATATCAAAAACATGAACGCGATCATTGGTAAAGGTTTTGGTTTTCAAGAATCCTGAGATCATTGCTACACCGTCAAAACATCCCTCATAGACAAACAGGTGGCCATTACACCTCCTCCAATAAAACCAATAGTGAGATTATCGAGCATCTAAGAAAAGAATGACTTCGTTTACTATCAACAAAGAACTCACAGGAAGATAAAGGAATTTGCGATTAAACTAGACTGAAGGAAAGGATTAGTTCTTATTCTTCTTATCGGTTTTACTCTTGTCACGACGCGACAGAAGGGAATAGGCATAAGAACCGTACAAAGCAGACATCCACTCCTGCCAATAATCGTCGAATGTCCGGTAATCACGATTAGGAAGATTCAGTCCAGACAACCACATATTCCAGAATGCTACAAGTAAGATATCAACCTAAACCTCCTACTTCCTTGGATGAAAGAAGTGAATTGTCTTTGATAAGCTGCAATGTAACGCCCCTGAAGGAATGAAAGAGGCGTTAGCACGAACAGGGAAATGAGATAACTCTGTGGGAGATCCTTCACGACCTTGGTTTTGATGTTCCTGATATTACCATCTCTCCAGAACATAACGGATCCAAAGGTAATAGACTGAGTGATAGGGAAGAGAAGATTCAGAACAAGCACACGACGGAGAACATCATTGAAACGACTCGTAGGAAAGAGACGGGCGGCGGCAGTGTTAGCAAAGTGGTTGCCCAGACCAGAAAAAGTGAATCCAGCAGTAAAGAAAGCGAATGCACGACGAGCTTCCCTACAAGTGATCCTCAAGACCATCCCATACAGCTTCTCTCTCTTAAGGGCAATCTTCTGACAAAGAAGATCTCCAAAACCCATGTACAAACCCACAGTCATGCAGGTCTTGGCAACGGGTCTCAGACGAGTTAAGGTTTGATTCAAGGCTAGCGACATTTAAACTACAACTCCAAATGGAGTAATAGATACAATTCTAAAAAGAATGTGGGAAAAGGAGAAACGGCGTTACATCACAAGACGGGAGTTTCATCATGTTCTCCAGTTCTGGATTACCAGTGTGAAGAATCCCTTCCGTATTGTCCTTTTTGTGAATGGATATTTTACGGACTTCTTAGCAAACAACTTCAAAGATCCAAATTCTTTGTATTTGCCATTTGTGTTCGGATGAAACGCCCATTTCATCACAACACAGGTGTCAACAATAGGTAATTCATGTCGAAGCCGTCCTTTATCAATGGAAATACGTTGGATCTGAGTGTTATTCGAACTGTCTTGAAAGATGATCTTGTGTCACTCCTCACGAAGGTAGTATTCTGTTCTTGCACTTGAATTATCAGATAAATGGACCAAAGTGTGTTGTTCTTGATATGTCCTTGAGCAAGTGTATCAACTTGGCACTTGAAGGAGCTTCTATTTTCAAGGTATACTTGTGGAAGCAGATCTAGTGACTCATAGGAGAATAATGTGACAACTCTCCTCAAGTTGTCTTCAGATCCTATCCAAACTGATGCACAATCGATTATCTATATTAGTCGGTCTGAAATGAATACGATTCAGATGGTTGCCGAATCCATTCGACAGTTACGAGATAGGGATGTAATCTTGTGTTGGTTGAGTTACAGATAGAGCTTGCATTCGTATTATTTATTTGTTGTCCCGAGAGTCACAGAAATGGTCAACCAGTACCTTCGGGATGTTAAGCTCTATGATTTTGTTAATATCCACGCATTACAAATGGATCTGGTGCCAATTGATAACGATTTGCTGAGTATGGAGTTGGCAGGTTCCTTTGTCGACCTCTTTGTAAATGACTCGAAGAGTACTCTAAAGACAGTGGCAAATGCTCTGCTCAAGCTGGAGATCTTGTATGGTCCGTTTCCCTCGATTCAAGCTATTGGCCAAAATGCTCAAAGTATTACTTCACTAATGAAATCCATGTCTAATGAATCTCTTTCTGTCGAGATTGATGTAGTTTGTGAGTTATAGAGTATTCCCCCACAATTCAGCCGCTGCTTCATTCTAGATCGTGCTGTTGATCTTTGCAGTATTTTCGTTACTCCACTTACCTATGAAGCATTGATTAATGAAGTAAGTCATGGCTTACGAGTTCATTGTAGTGTATGTCGATGGAATGTGGTCAAATCGTGGTTGAAGGAGATAAGATTGGAAGAAAGGATAATTCTCCAGTTTCTGTTCAGTTGAATAGCAATGACCAACTCTTCGCTGAGATTGCTGATTACAACATCAGTATGGTTCCTCGTTATTTGAAGGAAAAGTCGCATGAGATTCAATGTATGTGTTATTGACAATCTCCATTCTAGCTCTCTATAATAGTCGGCCTCGTGATAGTACTTGTTCCATTAGCGATCTGTCTCAGTTCGTACGGAAGGTGGGAACGATCCAAGATTTATATGAGAGTATGCAAATTCATCTCACAGTGGCAAATATCGTCACATCGGTCACGAATTCCAAGAGTTTTGGAGATCGTTGGCAATGTGAACGAGAACTGCTGGAAGGAGACAATATACTGGATTCAATTCGAGATATGTTGTATCAGGAGGTAGGAGAGGGGAAAGATTCCAATCTAGTGCACATTAGTCGATTTCCTTCATTATTTGGTAATGTATTCCATCATCAACAATGGAATTAAACCGAAAGATTATGATACTGTTCGAAGAGAGTTTCTCCTGGTAATGATCAAATCTAAGGATGATATGTAGACATATGGATATCAGTATGTTCCCTTGTTGGTTAAACTGGAACATGCAGGACTACTTCGAAAACGAGAATCGTCAAGTAATTACTCCACAATCCGGACTCGCATGCGTTTGATCCGAAATGATATTGACGGAAGTCAGCAATCTGATTTAAAGTGAGATATGAAATAATGAATAAGAAGTAGTTATGTTACATCGGGATTTGCTCCTTTATCTTCAAGGATCATCCAGGCTATGACATTAGGAACGTCACCAATGGATGAAGTTGCAAAGGTCGTTGGATTTGATTATTCTGAAGTACCTCAGCCAATTTGTCAAACTGCACAGAAGAATCTAATTTTGGTTGTATTCGTCGGTGGATTGACGTACATGGAAATTGCAGCAATCCGTTTAATCGAGAAACAGAATCCTGATATTGAGTTTGTATTTATGACTACAAATATGGTCAATAGCAGTACTATATTAAAGAGTATCGTTGACGATGTTATTCCGAAGAAATAAGATCTGTAGTCGTGTTTGTTGAAAATCCCGTGGGAATTGTGAATGGTAACATCCATTTCATTTCACAAATCTAAAGCATCATGTCCGATTCAGAACATAGTACATCTAGTTCCGAGAAAGAGATAGAATCGGAAGAGAGAGAGATGGATGGTAGGGATCCAATGGGTAGCGTGATTGTGTAGTAGAAGAGCCTTTAGATGGTATAATCTTATAATTCTAGTACATTGTAGATGCTATATCCGATGAAAAGAGTAACGATAGTTCTGTTTGACAGATTTCTTTGCTTTTATCTGTAGGAAGAGAGAGAGGAAGAAGAAGTGTCAGAGGAAGAATCGTCAAATAGTGACGATGAGAAGGCAGTTGATATTGTATGGTAATGTGGGATTGAAGTAATTATCAGGCTGAAGAAGATGACGATGATGAGAATAAGGATGTGTATGCCGAGATGAAAAAGAAGTTCCAGGCAGAGAAGGCAAAGAAGAAAGAGTACTCAGAAGCTAAGACAAAGGAATTAGAGGAGATGAAGAAACGTAAGGAGCTCAACGAGAAGAAGCATGAAGAGACACTGAAGATTTTGAACAGTTTGGATCTCAAGAAATGTGTTTTGATTCGTGGTGTATCGTTTGACACAAAAGAAGAAACATTCCGTCCTTTATTTGAAGCATTTGGACCTATTTCGCAAATATTCCTGGTTCGCAATCCCAATGGCAAGATCGCGGGCTTTGGGTAAGTTCTCGTTATTATGTAAACATTTAGAGCCATCGAATTTGAAACCGAAGAAGGCCGCAACAATGCAATGGCTCAAGGAACTGTGGCTTACCTTGATCGTACCATCGTCATTTCGGAATTAGAGAGTGTTGGTTTCCTGGACCGATTTGCAGTACGTCGGGAGAAGAAGATTCGCCGTCATCGTGAAGCAAAAGAGAAGAAGAATGAGTTAAAGCATAAGCTTTATGTAGAGAAGAAGCGAGCAAAGATGCAACGACATCGTGAGCATATGGCCGCGAAGAGAGCTGCAGAGAAGGCTGCTGCAAAAGGGAAGGAAGGAGAAGAAGAGGGAAATGGAGAAGATGAAGTAAGAGGAGGTGGTAGGGGCGGAAGAGGAGGAATGAGAGGCGGAAGAGGTGGAATGAGAGGAAGAGGAGGACATGGTGAAGGGAGAGGAAGAGGAGGAATGAGAGGAAGGGGTGGTATGAGGGGACATGGTAACAGAGGAGAGGGTATGGAAAGAGGAAGAGGCGGAAGAGGCGGAAGAGGAGAAAGAGGTCGGGGAGGAAAAGATAGAAATAATACTTCCACATATTCTGTTTTCAATAAACACTTCATGAATCACTAGAATCAATTACATCAATTAATTCACAATCATTATCAGATTCAACAATCGGTTTCCGCTTCCTTCGAGGTATATAAAGCTGGTTCTCTGTGAGTTCCTCGATGTCATCATCACTCTCTGAAGATTCATTCGCCAGATCTACTAAATCCGAAATTACTCTAACTCGTTTTGATCTGTCATCTTCTGATGGTTCTAAGTGCAATCGCTTCCTGTTGTTCTGTGTAGAATTGGTTTCAGAAGCTGGTGTTACTGGAGTCTGGACTTTTGGAAACACAGGATGAGGTGAAATGGATTGAGATACAGGTACCAATGTGATGGTTCCGTGTTGCAGCTGAAGGTTATATCCAGGAGGTACTTGGGACAATACTTTGGATTGTTGCGGGGATTTAAATGAATATAAAGGTTGTGTCTGAGGATGTACTTCCGCCAGTGATGGGGACAACCGATCCTCTGTTTGTTGTTGCTGAGAATTCTCTGGATCCTTCTGAGATGATGACTGTCGCTTCATTTGCTTCATCCGATCTGCTGAATCCAATTCCCACTGCTGGCGAGCACGCATCATCTCCACCATCTTTCGATATGTCTCAGGTGATGTGATTGAAGAGGGTGTTTCTCGAGATACAGTATTTGAAGGATCTCTTCTATTTCTCACTCATCATCTTCAAGCTCTACGAAGTTCTCATCGTTTCAGATACTCCTAATTGCACCACTTGATTCCCAAAGTATAATCCACCCCCAAGATTTAAATTCTTCTTCGGATCTATTATTCGTCTACCATTCTCTTGAAGAGAAGGATCATCTACATATCCAATAAACTCAGGAGGTTCATTATCAAATGGGTCTGGTTGAAGTAGTTCTTTCAGATTCATTCTTTGAATGTGCTGTCTGATTGTATCACGCAGAATCTGATTCACTTGATCACTCTTCAATCGGAACAACTGTGTGTGTTCACTGATACCATCAATATCAAGTGTTTGAAGAAATTGCATATGAGAAGGATCATCAGGAAGATCAATTTGTAACTGAAGTTCCTTTCATTTCAATCAAAATGACAATAATACGGCAATATTTCGTCGCATAGATGAAGTTCGAGGATCATCCAAAGTGAACAATTCATGAAGTTCACTCTTGTTGAAATGCTTGGCCGTACGTTTGTTATCCATCACCATTTTGTTCACACATTCTTTCCATACTTGGCGTGCATACATCTTCTCTTCAATTCCCCCACAGGTCACACACCGATATACAATCACATTCTTTGTCTGACCTATTCGATATCTAAATATGAGTTCTGAATCATTCCATACGCTCGATCAATAGCCTGATCATCCACTGTCGGATTCCAGTTTGGATCGGTTATAATGATTCGATCAGCGGCAGTGATTGTTATGCCCTCTCCTCCAGCACCAACTGTAATCAGCATTACATTCTGCTCTCCTGCACTGAATGCATTCAAGGCATCCTCACGTTGTTGGGATGATAAGGATCCGTTGTAATGCAACGTACTGATGTTCTTCCTCCAGAGACATTCATCGATAATACAGAGCATCTTCAATTGGCGACAGAAGATCAACACACGATGTCCTTCCTTCACCAGGGTCTCTGTAAGAGGAATGATTACACTTAACTTATTTCCATAAGCATACAGAGTATTCTCAGGAAGTGTATGTAACAGGGCTCGTAGTTTGTAGATAGAAATGGCTTTCCTCTTTGACTTCTTCAGCTTCTTTGTAGATTGATGTGCCCCCAAGTTCTGTGTTGATTCACTCGGAGTTACTCCTGTTCGTTCAGCTTGAGTTCCATCAGTATCATTCTTTTCTTCCGGAAATTCCTCCTCAGTCTCCAGATCTGAATCTCCATCTCCAAAGATCTCGTCAAAAGCAAGAGGTTTATCAAGCAGATCCTCATCAGCAATACACTCGCTCACACGCTTTTTCACTGTATTGTTGACAATCCGTCGTTCCCGTGAGGTCAGAAGCATCACATGATTGGCTCTGGAACTCAATGATAGAACTAACTCTCACATCTTCTGTAACGTAACTAATGAAGCTAATGCATGTTGTGATGTCCTCAGAACACTCTTCACTCCATCTGAATTCAGGAAGCATTCATACACAGCCACTTGACGTGTGTTCATTCGACTATAAATTCGCTCTCCTCAGAAAACCTACCACCATAGGACAATCTCCGTTTTCTTGCTGATCTGAGGTACCTTTTCATCCTTCAATATAATGTCCTTTTCACGACGCAGAGAAACACTGTAGATCATTGTATTCAGTTTCTGCGCCATTTCTTCACCAAAGAGACGGGTTTTCTCATCAGCATTTCGATCTTGGCCATCTTCGATAGGTTGCTTGAAATACTTCACAAATTCCTTTCTTCCTCCCAGTAGTTTGTGTTCACACAACCAATCCATGATATTCCACATTTCAACTAGATTGTTCTGGAGGGGTGTTCCAGAAAGTACTATTCGATGGTGGGCACGTAATGACTGGGAACATTTGGACATCTCCGATTGTTCATTCTTGATCTTGTGACCTTCATCCAAAATAATGTAATCCCACTTTCCTTCTGTTCGATCTATCAAATCCGAAGTCTCGGACCAAACAGTGGAGAAGAACTCAAGGTGACGTTTCATTGTTCCATAGGTTGTGATAACAATCGAAAAATCTTCTCGAATCTTATCACGCATTCTATCTATCTCCAGTTTTGTTAGACCATGAAAACGGACAGAAGAGAGTTCTATGCATCATATCCTGAACATAATCCTACCTGACCAATTACACAATGTGCTCTCCCAGACTGCCATCACACTATTGGGGCAGATGACCAAACATGAATGCAGCTCTCCACGATTATATAGGCACTGAAGAAACACACAGATTTGCACCGTTTTACCCAGACCCATATCATCGGCTAAAAGAGCACCCCCATATGGATTGTGATGCATTTTCCACAACCACTGAATCCCTTCATGTTGATGAGGATATCTAGAAAATGATGGTGCATAAATATCAAAGATACAGTCGATCTTTCACATTCTCGGGTATTTCAATGTCTTCAGTCTCCTGATCTTCACATTCCATTGATCTTGCATTGGTTTCAACAGAATCACAATCTATTTTTCAAACGACAAAAATCACTTCAACCATCTTTTCCTCCCTTTATTGGTTGCATTGTGTGACACAACCAACCAAAACTGAATAAAACAAACTTCTAAATCAATGTGTCAAAAACAAACATGCATAAAACTACCTTACCTAAATTCTGTTAGAAATGCACCAACAACAGCACAACAAAGTGGTCAGTGATCAATGCATCCTGGCTTAATGTGCATTGACATGTGGTCTTTCCGTAGAATCATAGTCGATCATACGGGGAAAGAATTATAATCCTCCCACACACCTTCACGCTACTCACCTGTAATCTACATATCGTAAGACTCCATATCAATGCAACACAACAACTGCACACGATAACTGATCTTTCACTGTTTACGCATCATTAAACACATATACAAAAACTATCTTCATACATGTAGTACGAGATGCAATCAATCATCACACCACTTACCTTCCACTACTTCGAGGACAATCTCAAGAGACTCTATAAACGATTAGTGTCTTTGTCAACCTCAATGACTCCATAACAAGTATGAAAATCGAAAGGCAAACAAACGGGAGTGTTGGGCCCGCTTCGAAAAGTCAATTTGGGCAACGGGAACGAGTTTTCATGGATCAGTCCTTGAAAACTAACTAAAGTTGCCATTCAACAACAAGCTCAGACAAATGCCTCGAATGAAATCATGAGAATGGATTCATACTCGTCATCTTTACTCTTCATAGCCCACTCAGACACACCAACTTACCTTCAATAGTCTCAAGAACCAGAACTCTAATGTTCTCTACACCATGTGAGACACCCACCCAGTCTTCAAGCAAGTAACACTAGAAAACAACAAGAGCACCAGTTTATTTTGTCGCTGGTTAGTTCCTTCGCCACATCAACCGCAGGAAGGATACCTTTAAAACGACAAATCCAATCTCATGCACTGCTTACGATCTACAAACGATTAGAATGTTTCCACTATGGTTTGTCCTCAATATCCATGTTGCATAGCAACTCATCCGGAATAGGAATATAGTAGCAGGGCAGGAGCAAGCTTAC